>JAEIGA010000022.1_pt1 | contig 184617 bp, 136 predicted proteins | sample 9270691 | NCBI WGS metagenome assembly JAEIGA01 (sample SAMN17057246, study PRJNA624740) | gut metagenome | biome: biome; isolation source: fecal sample | host: Bos grunniens | place: China: Xizang | collected 2019 | reverse complement strand
GCAGACGTCACCTTCACTCTATACTCACCTGCCTCACTCACACTGAGTGATGTGCCTGTCGTTCCTGCAGAGACGAATTCTGTGGCTGTGCCGACCTTCTTCTCCCAATCGTATGTATAGCCGTCTACTGTATTAGTCAAATTTAGTGTCGTATTCAAGCCGTCACATACCTTCGTATATGATATAGTTGGCAGTGTGACATCAGAGATTGTGATTGCCTTACTTGCCTTATTAGATGTACATGTATGACCATCCGAATAAGTCTCGGTAATTGTCAAATCATATGTTCCTGTAGCATTTGCCTCTATTGTACTCTCTGTTCCACTCTTTGCTCCACTCCAAGAGTACGAGTATGCATTTCCTGTCAAGTTTGCAGACAATGTGTATGAGCATTGACCAAGAGCAGAAGAAATGGCTGCGACTGGTGGTATATAAGTTTTTGCTGTAGCTTCTGCCGACTCACTCTCACATCCGTTTGCATCCTTTACTTTCACATACCATGTTGCAGACTGGATTTTGTCTCCAGAAGCATTGAATGTCAACGTCTTAGTTGAACCATCAGCGACAAATGTTCCGTCTGCCGCGTTGCTCCATACGTATGTCTCACCGGTTTTGGCTCCAGTAGCAGTGAATGTAACGTCACCTCCACAAACATTTTCCGCAGTCAACGCCGGTGTAGCTGGTTTTACAGGAGTAATAATCTTAACTGTTTTCTTCACAGTGTTGTTACAGAAGTCTGTAGCCGTAACAGTAACAACATCTCCATCCACACTCTGCGCTACTGTTGGTGTTATTCCACAATTCTGAGTTGATGTATATGTGAATGTAGGGATAACAAAATTACAATCACTAGATGACAATGTGAACTCATGATCTGTTGTGTTTCCTTGTTTCAGACCATCCGTAGTCAATGCCAAAGACAATGCGTTTGTCAACTTGATTTCAAAATTCTTTTCAATCTTAGTCGAACAAGCAGTTGCTGTGTTTGTCACCGTCGCGCTATATGCTTTGACTCCACTACAATCGCCGCCTGCGATAATTGCCTTTGTCTGATCTGCATCATCTTTTGTCGCACCTGTCCAAACGACGCTATAACCAGTTGCCGGAGTCACATTCGATACAGACAACTCATAATTGTCTGTATTTTGTTTTGGACATTGGTCGCCAAGTTCCGACAATGTGAATGTAGGATTTGGATTGATCACATGTTTATAATCAAGTGTCTTCGAAGTGCCTGAACACTTGTCTTTCACCGTAACCACATATTCGTATGTTCCAGCTTCTGTTTCAGTCGACGCGAATGATGCCGATGTTCCTAGCACATCATCATTATTCTTCTTTCGCCACTCGTATGTGATGCAATCAACACATGTCTTAGCAGACGCAGCACCTACCACACTGACATTTGGATTTTGAGATCCTGCACAAACCGCAGTTTCTGGGGTATCAAGAGAACCCAAAGTAAAGTCGGATGGCTTTGTAATCTCAACATTTGATGTTGAATTAGCAGTACAGCTATTTTTATCGGTAACTGTCACAGAGTAAGTACCCTGAGTCTTAGATATAGTAGCAGTTGAAGCTCCGTCTCCCATAGCGACAGCATCATCGGTATTGACCTTGTAGCTGTAAGGAGCTGTTCCTCCTGAAACTTTCAATGTGATATCAGCAGTCGTTCCTTCACAAACCTCAGCGTTGGCAACAGACCAAGTATCAATCTTTAGCTCTGTTGGGATAGTGATTGTCAGATCATTTTCTGCCACTTCACAACCATTTCCATCAATAATCTTCACTGTATAAGATCCAGCGGCAAGATCTGTAAATGTGTGATTTGCATCAGACTTCGTTACTGGACTTTCAGCATTCAACACATATTGATAATCAGCAGCACCGTCTTTTACCTTCACTTCAATAGAACCCAATCCAGAATGACATAGTGGATTGACCGCATTGACAGATTCGATCACGAACGTGCTATTTGAAATCACATACGCGCTAGTAGTATTCTCACAATGTGCATCAGTAACAGTAAGTGTATAGCTGCCAGGAGCAGTGGCAGTATAACTCTTTTCTGTTCCAACCTCAGTTGATCCATTCTTCTTCCAAGAATATGTCTTGAAATCAGCATTCGATTTTAGCTCTCCACTCAAAGTGCCATGTTCACACAATGTAGTCACATCACCGACGATCGAAACATCAGGCTTCTTGTAGACATATCCAGTGGCATATTTCACCTCGCTCTCACAATTCTGTGCATTCTTAGCTTTCACATACCAAGTTGTGGAAGCATCAGCATCAACATAATTTAATGTCTTTCTCGTTTCAGTTGAGAACTCAGACCATGCTCCATCATTTTCTTTCCAAGAATAAGAAGTTGCCGTAGCCGACTCTGCTGTGAATGTCACCGTCTCCTCACACTTGAATCCATTCTGTGTAAGTGTCAACTCAGGGCTCTTCATGATTGTGGCTGTAGCAGACGTTGCGTCACTTATACATCCGTGACCATCTTTCACCTTAACAAACCAAGTCTCTGAATATTCTGTTTTGCCATTCCAATCCGACGGTGCAGAGACTGTCTGCGTAGCTCCTGCATTGAATACAGAATATGCATCATCCGTAGGAGCCGAAATTGCCTTAACCCATGAATAAATCACAGTCGGCTCAGCTCCAGCATTTGGATTTGCCACCAATGTGACTGAATTGCCTTCACAAACAGATGCGGCTCCTGTAATAGTCACTTCTGGTTTATTATACTCAGTCACAGTAAGTTTTCCAACAACACTACAACCATTATTGTCCTTAACCGTAATTGAATACTCCCCTTTCTTCAATCCTACGATTGTAGACTTTCCATTAGAAACGGCAGAAGCAGTCGCACCGTCAACAGACACTGTATAAGGTGCTGTACCACCTGATATGTTAATGACATCTATGCTTCCGTCTGTCGATCCTGGACAAACAGAAAGTTCAGATGGAATAGTAGCCACAAATGGAGTCGGCTCTGAAATCTTGATACTTGAATTAGTCACATAGCATCCATTGGCATCAACGATTCTTCCAGTATAAGTTCCAACTGGAACATTTGTGAATTCTCCATTATTATTTTGGAAATTCTGAGAACTGTTAGTCAAATAGTAAGTGTATCCGCTGCCTGTCAAACCTTCCACAGAAAGTGTTACCTCACCATTATTATTGCCATTACACTTCACATTCTTCACATTAGCAGAAAGAGTCTTTCCTGCCAAATTATTAGATGGAATATTAAGTGCAACATCCTTTGTTATAGATGTTCCACAAAGGTCTGTAGCTGTGACCGTTATTGTCTGCGAAGAGGTAATAACAGTACCTGAAGCGACTGATTGTGTAATTGTCTTGGCATTATTAATTTCACAAATTGAGCTGAATGTAGATCCAGAAACAACATCTGGCACCTTAAACTCACAATTTGTTCCTACCAGATCAATATTATCGTTTTTCAAAGTCAATGTCAAATCAGACACACTGCTCGTCTTAGTTGTGAAAGATCCCGTCGTATCTCTCTGACAATGTTCGTCAACAACTGTGACTTTGAATGAATATGTACGTCCACACTCGTCAGCCACCTTATTCATGATTGCCTGAGTAGGAGTTTGATTATCCTGCACAACATTGTTAGACCATGCTACTGAATAATTATTATTCGCAGCATAAGTGACGTTGACCGATAGTGGATAATTGGTTGCATTAGGGCAAGCATCAGTAGGCACGACAATATTAAAAGTCGGCTTTTTATAAATAATCGCCGTCTTTGTCACAGACTGCTCACTCAAGCATCCCTTTGAATCCTTAATTTGGACAGTCCAGTCTCCAATTACCGATTGTGTGTTTTCTCCACTCACAAAATCAATAAACTTTGTAGGAGAATCTGTCTCATCATAAGAATTATTCTTGTTGTTTTTCCAAACATATTTTTCACCACTCTTTGCTCCCGTAGCAGTAAACGTGATTCTCTCTTCACAAGAAGTCTCCTTGCTTACTGTCAACGTCGGATTAGCAGGACGAGAACTCAACGATATTGCCTTTTTGCCTGTTGCCGTACATCCGTCCAAGTTTACCTCGACAATATAAGTTCCACTCTTTTGAACTGTCAATGTCTCTGTCGTTGAATTATTTGCATCATTCCACTTAAACTTATAGTCTTCTGTTCCTACTCTATTAGTAACAGTAGATAATACGACATCACTTCCGTCACAATTTGAGCCTTCTGGCACTGTGATTTCCACTGTAGGTTTCTTCTTGATAGTGAAGATGTATGGATCCTTTATTTCATACGTCGTATCCGTACATCCATCATATACCGAAACTAAATATTCGTACACTCCGACAGCTGTCTCAACAGGTGTATATGTAGATTTATTATTATCAAAAGCGACGTCATTTCTCTTCCATGTATAAGTCAATGCATTCTCTTTATATGATTCCGCAGAAACAGATATCTGATTCTTTATCTGTCCCTCACATATAGTCTGCGACGTTGGATCATTCACAAATTGAAGAGCTGTCTTCAAACTTTCATACTCACCGATCGTCACTGTTGAAGATGTCCTAAACGTACAATTGTTAGCATCTACAATATCTGCAGTGTATGTGCCGGCAGTCAGATTATACACAAAATCAGTCTGCTCAGATTCTCCTACAATTGTCTGACCTGCCACCGTCACTGTATACGGTGCGGTTCCGCCTGAAACCTTTACAGTAACAGGAGTCGTTGCGTCCTTACAAACAGTAGTGTCTCCAGAAATTGTCGCAGATAGGCTCATGGCTGGTTCTGCAACAGTCAAGTCTTTTTCTATTTTACATCCATTGGCATCTTTTGCAGCCATAATGTACGAGCCAGCCAACAAATTGTCGAACACATTACTTGTTTGCCATCCATCAGCGTCTACTGCAAGCGACGTCTTCGCATAAGAATAAGGAGTCACGCCACCGGTAACAGACAATGAGATCCTACCATTTGCATTACCCTTACAATCAACATCTACAATAGTCTGATCACCGTTCCATTCCAAAGGAGACGGTGCCTTAAGCGAAACAGTTGTGTGGACATCTCGATTACATCCGTCTGTCACAGTAACCAAGACATCCTTGTCTGAATCAATTCTTGTTGCGGAATTAGCTTCAACACCGTCGATCTTGAATGACCAATTTGATGCGATCAATCCACAAGATGTCTGGAATCCTACTGCATCTTTGATGTCGTCAAACGGAACTGCGAACTTACAATTCACACCACCAGTCAAAACAATCGGAGCAATATCTGCAGCATCCTTGATTGTCGACGCTGGTATTGAAGTCGTGAACGAACCGCTCTTTACCGCACTCTCACATCCGCTTTCTACATTCTTGACACTTACAGAGTAACCATACGCATCTCCACAACTGTTCTTCACTGGAATCACAGCAGACATTGAGTTGCCATAAGACTGATCTCCATTCTTCCATGTATATATGTTGTCTCCGATTGTATATCCTCCATTCAAAGCAACAGATACATTATAAAAATCTTTATTAGCACACAAGTCAGCAGGATTAGTGAAATCTCCGAGTACAGGAGATGCGTATATGGTTGCAGTAGAAGTAGCAACGTCGCTCACACATCCATCCGCTTTAACCTGTACACTCAAATTCACTTCCAACTTAGGAGCTAAGGAAGAAAGGCTATATGTCTTTTTATTTATATTTCCGTACGCTTCATTATCCCACTTATACTCATATCCTACACCTGTATTCGCTCCACTTGGCACTACAGTAAAGACGACATCCTCATCACAACTCTTAGTTGAAGACGCATTCAACACTACAGCAGGCTGCGGTTTGACGATCACGACAGCAGGAAGAGAAACTGTACCACAATTCTGATCTGCTTGATCTATAATAGTCACAGTATATGTATATATGCCTGGGATATACTTGCCATTCTCTGTTGGCAAAGAAGGAGTATAACTTGCGTCTGTTCCTAAAACTGCTGATTCAGTACCCTTTGTCCATTTATATGTAAAGTTTCCGGAGCCACCGCTTGGCAAAGTCTGGAACTCAAATACAGGAATAACATTTTCATTAGCACAGAACGATGATATAGGAGCCAACGATCCTGCACTTAAAGCGATACTTGGATTAATCAACAAAGCACCAACATCATTCTTACATCCATTGTTATCTGTGACCTCAATAGTATAAGAGTTAGGAGACAGATTAGAAATCTTACCATTTACAACATTGACTGCAGAACCATTGATTGTATATGAATAAGGTGTCGTGCCATTGCTTGTCGACACGTTTATCTCTCCTGAATTACCACACACATGTGAAGTAACTACCGAAGCTGAAATGGATGGGTTCTGATTAACAACAAATGCTATATTTTTTGCAGTTGTCAAGCCACATCCATTCACTGCCTTATATGTGAATGTATAACTGCCAGCAGAAAGATTAGCTATTTCATTGGCAGAAAGGTGATTATCGCCATAATACCAGCCTTCAGAACGAGAATCTTTATCAGCGACATTGTCATTCCATGTCACTGAGACTTCAGGCAATTCATCCATTGATGTGCCCTGGCAAACAGCATTCCAATCCATCAAATTAAATTCTGGTGCTGAGTAGACAAACACATCCACATCCTTTGTAAAAGATTCACAAACAGATCCATTATTGACTGTTATCGTGTACTTCTTACCTGTCGAAATTTTTTCAGTCAATGTGATTTTACCATCATTATATGAATAAGACACATTAGCGTCGCCATCCTTCACATTTTCTATATTTCCTACAATAGATGAGACAGGTATTTCAACCGTACTTCCAGCAACATCTCCAACCTTTGGACAAACTACAGCGACATCTCCAATTGAAATCGAAGGTTTGCGATAAACCGTTGCCGACGCCGACGTTGGCACCTTACTTGCACACTTAGTTGTGGCATTCTCTGCCTTCACATAATATGTTTTTGAAATCTGGTCAACACCAGCAGACAAAGAAAGTGTCTTTGTAGCCGATCCTAAAACGAATGTGCCATTCTCACTTTCGCTCCATGAGAATTTATATCCTTCTGTATTTCCATTTACAGACGCACTAAATGTTGTCGTTTCACAACCATCGGCAACAGTAAGATCAACTTCAGGAAGAGCATTGACAGTCAATGCATATCTAAGATTAATTTCTTTTCCACTACACTGATCCGTAACAACTACAACATAATCATAAACTCTCTGAGTCGCTCCATTTGCAATTGTATTGTTGTCTGGAGTAAATTCAGTTGACGTAGCACCGTCGATCTTATTTCCTGGAACAGCCTCGTTTCTATACCATTGATAAAGGATTGGGCGATCACCATTCGATTCTGCGTTCAATACCTTGATTGTATTTGGAGTATCTCCCGAACAAATAGTCTGAGCTGTCGACTCAAGATTTGGATCTATCTTAAATCCAGGATTAACATCAACCGCAACTCCGGAAGTATCAGAGGTACATCCATCAGCATCCGTAACGGAGAACTTATAGCTGCCAGGCTTAACATTTTCAGCCACATTTCCACTTAGCGACATTCCATCAGGCATTTCTGATGGTGACACTAATCTATATGTATATGGAGCCGTTCCACCAGTTGCTGTTAATGTAATGTCTGTAGTCGCATACGAACATATTGGAGTCACAGTTGGTATTCCACTAAGGACTAATGGCTCTGGTTTATCAATATAAACAGTTATCTCATCGGACACACACGCGTCAGACGCCACAATAGTCATCTGAACTGGCTTTCCTAAGATATTCTGGCCTCCAATGTTTTCTTTTATATAATATGTGACATCTCCAAATTCACATGTTCTGTTTACTTTACAAATATTTTCATAAACTCCCAAGTTCGAATTATCCAAAACAGGGACCACAAACGTACAGTTTCCTGTAGATTGAGGTTTGAGATGTGTGTTAGCAGCTTCCTTAGCGGCATCAGTAAATGCGATAGTTGGTGTTGTGATAGTGAACGACTTAGAGTCAGTACCCTTACATCCCGTCTGATTATTTGTGATTTCCACACTGTAAGACACTTCTCCTCCACATTTGGTTGCAGCAACAACTGAAGTGTCTGTACCTTCGACAGTCACATTATTCGAGAACACATGGCTGTACGTGTACGCGCCTGTCTGATCTGACACTCTGACAGAAACCTGATATTTTCCATCCGCATTAGAGCAGACGTTAGAAGGGACAGACAATGTTGGAACTGGATTTTGGTTGATCACCAAAGTCCAAGAGCCTGCACTTCTAACCCAATTTGTTTTACACTTGTCATCCTTAGCCTCACGATAATATGTGTAACTACCAGGAGCAGACACATTTGGAGTGTATGAGATACCAGTAGCATCTTCTATATCTGTTTCCACTCCATTTTGTTCCAAAATCCAACGATATGAAATAGTAGCAGAAGGTATAGACGTTGCGACAGAGATGCTATTGACTGCATCAACTGTTGAGCCATAACAGATTGTCTGTCCTGCACTTCCAATTGATCCTGGGTTAAACTCAGCAGGCTGAGTGATTTCAACTTCAGCTTCTGCACTCGCACATCCCTTAGAATCGAATGCCTGAACATAATACGTATTTGCTGGCAATGCAGCACCTGAAGCAAACGGAGATGTTATATTGCCGGAAGTTGTTCCATACTTATATGTATAATCACCACCATTTCCTCCATTAGCGGCAACGTCAATACTTCCATCAGTGCCATAACAAACCGCATTAGTAGGAGTCGCCGTCATAGTCACAACAGAAGGTTCTGTCACACTTACATTCCTATTGTTAGAACATCCGTTGGCATCAACAACCCTCAACACATAGTCGCCAGCAATAAGATCTGACTTTGTTTTTCCATTCAACACAGCGAAGTCATCATCTGATGCTTTCTTATAATAGTATTGGAAAGACTCCCTTCCTCCTATAACGTTTCCTATTGATATTGATCCGTCGCCATCTCCCTTACATGTCACAGGAGTAGACGTTACATTTTCAATTGTTACAGGAGCAGGAACGACCAGACTTACTGTTTGAGAGACGCCATCTGTATGACAGAAATCTTTAGCGGTGATTGTCACACTTGTTGTGGATGAGATAGATGTCTCAGGATCAACACTCTGTGTATATGAAATAGTATTGCCGCATGAAGACGTCGCCGTATTATAAGATGAGTTGCCAACAAGATTTGGCACCAAGAAATTACAATTCATGCTTGTCATCTGCACCGTCTTCAAATTATCCGACAATGTGTATGTCAAATCTGGAGCACTGATTGTAAACGATTTAGAATCTATAGTCTGACATCCGTTTCCATTCTTCACCAAAACTTGATAAGAGACATTGCCTGAACATCTGTCTAAAGGTGTCACATTCACATCCTTCTCATTATTCTTATCCAAAGTTCCTCCTGTGATACTCCATACATAGGATACATCAGCATCCGTATTTGTGGCGACAACACCAAGAGGATATGCCCCACTCTCTTTTGGGCATACAGAGTTTCCTGATGTATTATTATCAGCCCAATTCAAGACTGGCTTAGCCTTGAATGTAAGAGTCACAGGATCACTTTGTTTTGTACAAGTGACGGTGCTAGTAGGAAGTTCTTTTGCAGAAGCCGTCAGCACATACTTATTTCCTGCTGAAGCATTTGTCAATCCAGTCACCGATGGATTTGAAGATGTCGTAGGAGCGACAAGACTCCAAGAGTATGTATATTTAGTATTGTCCGGATCTTTCACAGCAAGATCAACAGTCTGGTCGTCACAGACAGGACTGAATACAATTTCCGGTTTTGCCACAACAATCTCGTCGACCTTGAATGAGACATCCGCAGAACATCCGTTCTTGTCTGTAACCGTCAAATTGTGTGTTCCAGCAGGGACATCAATTCCGACCTTGTTGCCAGTAATCGTTGGAGTCACACCATTAGGAAGGCCCAATACACTATAACCTCCTGCTCCATGTTCGATAGTAAATTCAGCCGCATAAGTTCCGCCTTCACACACTTTAGCATTAGCAACGTCTGTAAGAGTCATTGCATCAGGAACCTTAACAATATAATATGCATCGACTTTCTTCTCTATCGTACATCCAGACTCAGTAGTGAATTTGACTGTCAATGTGATCTGAGATCCGTTAGCGACCTCTGTTCCAGCAGCTGGAGATTGCGTCCATACAGGAGTGCCGACAATATTTGTTTCACCACATGAAAGCGTAGCATCCAATGGATCTACCTCTGGAGCAGTCACCTTACAACCAGCAGACATTGATGCTTCGACATCAGCAATTTTCTTTGCGGAAGCTGAAAGATGATCATCCTTACCCACCACATTATAAGTCACTCCGTTTGCTCCCTTGACAGACAGATTTCCAAGTTTAACCGGCAAATTCGCCGTTTTTGTTGTATGACATAATGTACGTCTGTTGACAACAGTCAATGTGTAAGGAATGGTTCCCTCACAAATATCAGAGAATATGTAAGCGTCTTTACTTGCAGAAGATCCCCATGGCTTTCCTGCCTCATTTTCCCATGTATAATCAAAATAATCACCTGTCGACGCGTTTGAAACAGTCGCAGTGACCTTGAATCCACGATTCTCTACAACAGGAGTCATCAGGGATGGATCATACATACTTCTTACATACTCGGCATCTGAGATTAAGCCATCAGTAAACGGAGCATCCTGATCCGAGCCATCCTTAGTACCAAAGACATACCAACCGACTCTTTGGGTCGACTGTACTCCAGTTGTGTATGCAGGCTGAGCGGAAGACTCTCTTACCGTAACATATTTGACACAAGAAAGTTCTGACGCATACTTGCCAGGTTTTCTTGAATTCACCATAATAAACACACTTGGATCATCCGGAGTACCGTCGTTATAAAGCGACCAATAGACCGCATCCATCTCATCCTGTCCGAATTTTTCAATCAACAGACTATTCAGCTGGTTTGCAATGACCAAATTCTGACCACCAAGCACACCACCACGATTGTTGGCAATCTGACCATGAACCAAAGAATTGTAAGAAACCAATTCTGAATCAATATTCATCTGTTTTGAAGCCAACAAATAATTGATATAAGAGACTATCTCCTTAAACTTCTGAGTCGCAGGAGTCATATCAAATGGCTTATAATCAGATATGTCATCAGCAGAAACACTTATACCCAACTTATTGTCCATACGACGATCGTAGTAAGCGAAGCCATGCGTTCCCTTTACTGATTTATTAACAGTATCCTTTATAATAGTCTCATCTTTTTCCGCAGTCGTATTTACCAATTTGTAGATCTCACTTTGTGAGCAGGCGGTATCCTCTGTTAATGTAAATACAGGATTTGGATTAATACGGAATGTCAAATCACGCTCATATTTACATCCTGTACTAGTTGTAGCCTTAAAATTCAAAGTATATGAGCCAGGCTCCGAAATAACCAATGTGTTTCCAGAAGCGACAACAGGAGATCCATTCAACTTCCAATCAGTAGAGAAATTATCTGAAATCGAAGAGTTGAATTTGACAGTGATAATTTCACCTTCACAAACCTCCACTGCATTTGCAACAAGAGAAACTTTTCCGACATTGGTAACAACTACCTTATGGACCTTCTCCTTGACACAAATATCAGAAGGATTATTTCCGACGGTGTTGTAGATCTGAACCTTGAAGTAATATGTTCCCACCGACTCCAATACTGGAGAATATGTATTTCCAGTCTGACCGCTTATTTCTGTAAACGGACCGTCTACTGAAGTCGCTGACGACCATTTGATTTGCTTATATGAGCTAATCACATCAACAGGTGATCCAGCAGTGATTTCAGCCATTGCCTTCGCTGTAAGGCTAAGAGTCTGGCAAAGTGAAATTTCATCAGGTCCATCTATTGACAATGTAGGATCAATCACCTCAGACAATCCAGCAGTTTCGTACATGGACTCACAACCTAACTCTGTGACAAACGCCTGAATCTTGAATTTCGAATTATCCTTGATCACTGGGCTAAACACAGATAATGACGACGCATTACTATTTGGATCAACAGTACCGTCTTCATATACATATTTCCAAACCACCGAGCAGTCCGAGCAGCTGATTGGAGTATTATCACTACTCTTTAACAATCGGTAATCAACCTTTGAGCATGACGACACTCGTGAAGGTCCACTGATGTAGTAGTCTGTTGACTTCGCGATCTGGAACTCTTCACTCTTTACCTCAGCCACACATCCATTTTCGCCAACAAATTCAGCAACGAAAGCATACGTGATGTTTTCATAATCATCGTTAGGGAAATGATATGCAAGTGTTAGTTTGCCATCACTGCAAGTCACATTTTCATTTTCTATAGCGACCTTTTCTGTCGATCCATTGCCATACTTCTTGATATAGCTCCAGTTGATTTTATTGCTGCTCTGCAAAGCACAAAGATCAACATTCTGATCCGGTGTAAGCGTAACTTTCGTATCCTTACACTCCACTTTACCAGTGACAGCTCCGAATGAGCCATATTTCTTTATTGTCATATCCGACCATGGAGAATCCCATGAACAGCCGCCATGCTCAATATGAAGACGAACGGAATAGACAGTATTTGCATCAACTTTAACTTTATCCGCAAGCGAGAACGAAGAATCAGCTGGTGTATTCCACTTGTATTGCTGATACTTGCTCACATCATTTGTGTCTGTAGCGTATTGCCAAGACACATTGTCGTAAGCGATCACCAATTGGTCGCTTGGATTCTTCTTTGTGACACCGATTGCCTTAATGGCAGACGATGATTCACACTCAACCTGAGAATTTGACATAACAACAACATCATCACCAGGTCTGATTCTTCCCGCATAGTTCGATTCTTCAAAACAGCCACTTGGTTTATGCGTGATCTTAAACTGATAATCATATCCAAAATCCAAATCAAAGCTCAACACATTTCCAGAGACAGTTGTTGTAGGAGAGACTGCGGCCGATGATGCTCCAGCAGTCATCTCAGTACGAGTCACAGCCAAAGCGTAAACATCAGAATTCCATCCTGTAATTTGAGCGACACGATTGTTGTTTGGACAGGCACCGTCTACCACATTAACAACAGGATATGAAGCCGGTTTGTTTGTATTAAGCACAAATGATATAGAGTTTTCTTCGCCACACTCATTAGATGCCTTAATCGTAACAATTTCTGAATCTGTAAACTTAGTTCCTGGAGCAGGTGTTTGAGTATATGACACATTTAATCCACAACCACTCGTTGCTGTCAGATACTGTTTCAGATTATCTTCTCCATATTTAGATATTTCAGCAGCGCTAGGATTAATAAAATCAGGAACCGAGAATTCACAATTTTCGCCAATGACAGTAAATGGATTCTTGTCATTATTATAAATGACAGACACGTCTCCATTCACCTCAAGCGTAGTGTCCAGCAACACTGCACAACCAGTGGTTTCATCCGTAACAATCACCTTGAATGGAGCATCTCCACTACAAGCAGTTGGAGTGAATGAAGCCACATTAGGATTTTCTGTTCCATTTTTACTTGTAGCATAAGTAACCCCTTCGACTTGATAATCGAATGAATAAGTTCCTGTTGGAGACACATTAACATTGATCTCATTGTTGGATTTCGGACAAAGGTCTCCTTCATGAGAAACAGTCACTGTTGGCAATGAATGATAATCGAATGTGGCGGTGCAAGTGGACTGTATTGTACCATAATCTTTATATGGTTCAGTTCCCGTCGCCTCTTTCCAGGCTTTTGCCTCCCAAGTGAACACATATTCACCTTTTGCCTTGATTCCTGAAATATACCACTTGCCATTTGTGTCATTTGACACTTTATCCTTATAATCAACACCACCATTTAACACACTGACTATTTCGAGAGAAGTCTGTGCACCAGGCACACAGAAAGGAATCTCTGGAGCATTCAACTCAAGAGTCGCACCTTCCGACTTTTCAAAATCAGTCTGACATGCCAAATTCAAAGACTGAGCAGAACACTCTATCTTTACAGTCTGAGGCACATTTATAGTAAAGACCGTAGAACGAGGACAAACTCGTTTACTAGGATCCGTATTATAGATACCTGGGCTTGATACGAACACATATTTATCGACAGTCGAATTCTTAACAAACTCAAATGAAACGGTTTTATCGCCATCGCCTATCGAAGATGACTCCACCTTCAAAACATTTCCATTTATATCCTGCCATTCGCCATCATATCCATCAAGCAAAACCTCCTCTAGAATCACCGTTTCGCCAGGGCATGCATCAAGAGAGACATCGACCTGTGCACGACTTTCATGCACATGCACCCAGAAGTCACTTGAATGGGCATAATGTTCACAATAACGCAATTTAGGCCAAGCTTCTAGATCTAATATATATTTATATTTTTCTAGAGAATCCATAACTTCTTCAATATTATTGTCCTCTGCGACAACAACACGAAGACGGTAATCTCCGATCTCACCAAGTGGGTAAAAGTATGAATACATATCCTGACATGGTTTAGCTGTAAGATCTGTCGTTTTCAGCAGACGTCCATTGTCTTCCATGCTAGTGTATACATCAATCCATTCTCCTATTTCAGATTCTCCACCTGTCCACTTCTGCCATTTTACTATCAGGTTGTCCTGATTCGTAAAGAAATTACAGAATGGAATCTCAGGCACAGCATAGACACGAGCCGCCAACGGATTAGGATCACACAAATCAATCTCTTGTTCGTGAGTCACTCTATCCTCAGACGAAATTGTGACATCAGGATTACAAACAAAGACCTCTATGTCATCGAACAACAAGTCATTACCATCATCTGAGCCTACAGGTTGTGAAATGATTTCAAAATAATATGTATAATAACCATCAGAATCTTGCACATTTTGGGAAGAAGGCTCTAATTTCACTTGGAACGTAATATGAGTCCATGGATTAGCCTGATAAGCTTCCTTTTCTCTAACAAGACGACCGACTATCTTACCAGAATTATATACATTTTCACTATCATTCGTAGTCCCCGAAACCCTAATCGTAAAGTCACAAGGCAATTGACCTGATTTTTGATTGGCATTTGCCACATAACAAGATATCGTGGCCACTGCATTATTACACCTAGACTTAAATGGGGCCTTATATACAGTTCCTCCTGTTTTAGGCATATTTATAAATAACATACCTCCCTTATCATCACCATCTATAGACGCTGGGGTATGGTCTTCTGTCAACATGGCCCAATTCATACATGATCCCATTGCAGAATTATACACAATAGCATATGTATAATCTTTCACATGATAATTTACATAACTGTTATTATTACCCCAACATCCCTCATCATATCTTTTCGTAGGTGCATAATCAACAATACCATTAGAAAGTGCACCTGTTTTATCCTCCGCAAATGCAAGATCATCTGTTTCCATAGAATAATACAATGGACTTGACGTTGCCATCGAACCATTCACTTCCACTTGTCTTGTATAGCGTCTGAATCCAAAATCAGGATTATTGACACTTGGGTCTCTAAAACTATAGCTTTCTCCATTCAGTATTATTGTCTTATACGTTTTATTAGGATCATGATCTGTAAATCTTCCAAAATCATCATACCAAACACGAGTATCTATGCCATCCGAACTTTGACACTCTTTTATATTACGAACTGTAACAAAATCTGAAGTTGTACAAAAATCAGTGATTGTGAATTCATAATCAGAAAGAGCCTCTACGTCGTAATACCAATTTCCATCTGCATCTTTGTCGGAACATACGATGGTTGTCGTAGTTCCAGACTGAATATCTTTCATAGTGAATTTTGGAGACTTATCAATCCAATTATCATTATTCTCAACATGGAAAAGGAAACGGTAGATGGCTGCATATTTCACCTCATATTCCTGCGGATTAATCATATCGACTCCTCTTATCTCCCATGAACATTTTGTCTCCATCGGAGAAAGGTGTATCGCATTTGAGGAACAATATGTTGCGTCATTCTCCTTTAAAACGACACGGATATATGGATGCAAATCAAAATCTTCTCTTTTCAAATTAAGTTTTATTCCTATTCCACCGTCAACAATAGTATACGACGAAGCAGGAATATCAATCCATTTATCTTCTGAATTATATCGTTGGTCACTCCATTGCCATACATACTCGACTCCAATAGGAAGAGTTGCATTCGTCGACAAAATATTGACATCAATATCCTTGGTATACACCACATTTTCGAGGTCTTCTCCAATATAGACACAATCATAACATTCAGCATCACGTCCTACCTGAACATAATTCGTAAATGTAGTTTTCTGTTCATTCTTTCCTCTAATCTCAACTTCACAACGATAATTGACATAACTTACACCTTCTGGGAAATGAGTATCGAAACGGGACACTCCATTTCCAGCGACATCAGAGATAGTTTGCTGAGTCAAAGCCACATCAGGATTTGCCTCGTCATACCATTTGATTGTAAGATCTTCTACGTATTGATCAAGATTTTCCAAATTTTTGACAAATAGGCTGACCGCATCATTCGTACAAGCAGTCTCCGCACTGATACAAATATCAGGTTTTATCGGTAGTTTCTGTACTTCCTCGCCTTCTACTTCCTCCATTTCTGTCAACAAATACTCAACGGCGACTCCTACTTTATTAGAATACGGCAATACCATTGGATAGAACACCGGACAATCATTAGTAGTAAGCATTCCGTCTATTCTGAACTCAGCAGTCATCGTATACCAACCTGGTGCAGCATTTGGCACCTTCACCTCTGTAAGACAGTCATTGTTGGCAGTTGTGGCCATCATACTATTGTTCACTGTCATTTGCCATGATTCACCTGTTGCCTCACATGTAACCGTACAATTTTGATTATAGAACGGATTTTCTTCTAGTTTTGAGACAAGGACTCCATTTTCAAAAGTCTTACTTCCATGTCTGTCGGAGAAGAAACCAAAATGACAAGGATTGTCTCCTTCAAGTCCATCAGTGACAAGCCAAAAACGAACAGATATTTTTCCCGTCGCTCCTGAAGCTATCTCACTCGGATACTGAATACCAAGCATCGGATATATCTTTGGCAATGTCACATTTTCATTGGATACGTATGTGTCACCGCCGTGCCACCACAAATAATACATATCATTATCCAAATATGAAGGAGGAAGCACAGCATCCTCTCCTCCATATGCAACCATCGCATTACGATTAGAAACATAATAGGCATTTTTCTTGCCAAACACATTCTCCTGAGCGGTAGGGAATGAAGGGTTTCCTATGCGGCTACAATACTGAATACCCAAATAAGTGGTCGGATGATCAGGATCTCCCGTAGGATACGGATATGAATTATGCACTCCCTGATGAGCTGGATCATAACATCTTGAATTCTCAGGATGAATGAACATATAAGGATCAGTATCAGATTCCTGAGCGACAAATCGTCCTGCATTCATTCCGTTGAACGAGATGATAATAGCTCCTTCACTCGCACAAATCGGGTCTATCTCATTTATTTTTAGCTCGATCGACTCACTTCTAGTACATTTTTCCGTAGCAAAGAACCTGAATATTGCCTTATGGTTGTCGTCTTTGATTTTATATTTAAGACTTGTCGTTCCCGCGCCAGAAATTTCATAGGCATCCGTATTCGTCAATGTTCTTGCGTCCACCCATGCTCCATTCTCCAGTTTTTCCCAATAACCAGCGACTGTTGATGGAGTGACAAAAAAATCCACCACATTATTTATATGGTTGACTCCATACACTTTCGACCTGTCGTATGACACCTTCAAATCGAAACCTGTTAACGTCTGAGCTTTCACACTATTGGAAGGGAACTCATTCCCATTAACCTTCAACACATATCTGTAATATGTGGATGACACATTATCAATAGTAATGTTTTTTCCAGACACCGTATAGCCTAACGGACTTACAATAGACCAAACATCCTCATCTTCACTCTCCTGTAGCTCTAACGAATAATCACAATGGATGTTGGAAATATTTGTCAAAGTCGACGAAAGTGTTCCATTCTGACATTTTCTCAACGTACCGGATATAGATACAGAAGGATATGACAAACAATTTATACTAGTATGTACTGTCAATTCAGTACAACCAACAGAAAGATACACACGAAAATGTTTGTATGCATCGACAGTTTCTCCAGACAATATTGCCCCTGAAACTCCATCAATAGGTGTCCAACTACTGCCATCGTTTGACCCTTTCCAAGTATATGTCGGAGAAATCAGACCGAAAATTGATTTAAAAACATTTTCGTCTCCAGAGAAACCAACTAATTCTATGCTTACATTAATACTTCTATTATCCGCACATACATCACATACGCTTTCTGTCAATGCGACTGAAACATACTCCTCTGGTTTCTTTAACGACCAATAAGCATTATTATTTTTGACATATACATATAATGTGGTATTCGTGTTATCTACATTGACTCCATTTGATGTGATGCTATATCCAGATTCTGAGTCATTAAGCTTAAAATGACTTTCTCCTGTCTCAAACTGTATCTGCCCTGCTCCACTATAGTCGACGCGATGAAGCTTGCCTCCGTTGTCATCACAACATAACGTCACCACTCTATCTATAGTGACACCATTAGAACCTGTGATTGAAGGGGTTGGTATCAGCCAACCAAAATTCACATTTCTCTGTCTATAATTAGAGTTGTTTTGTGTCCAGGTGTTATCACCAATCTTTATACCATATATATTGGTATAACCATATTCCTCATACATCTCCTTTGTGACAGTCAATGTCTTGCTTGTTGCATCAGGAATATCACGAATATTTCCGTCGACATTCGCATACCACTGGTATTTGGTAGTGCTACAAGGTTCTGTGACTAATTTCAACGTCAGATCATCACATGGGAATTTATCAGAATTCTCCACATCAAAACCTATAACTCTCTCATCATTATGCGAACTTACATATATTTTCTTGTTTGTATCATCCACATAAATATAGAATTTTTGATTGGCAATACCGTTGTTGACTGCCAAGACGTCATCATCACCAACTTTATTGACAGCAATATTATTATCGCTGCCTTCAGCTATGATCATCTTATATCCTGCAACATGCAGATATGCCATTCCGTTCCAGTCGCCATGAGTTCCTGTGTTACGTACCGTAATCTCAAAATTATTACAGCACAATGGGTTTATCTGCGACACCTCTAGTTTGGCTCCCGTAGCTGAGCCGTCAAACTGTGGAACATCATAAACAGACTTAAAATCAAATGGAAGATAAGAGACTGCTATTGGTTCAGAATACACCCACGTCCAATTATTTCCATACGCATATCCCGCTCTTACATATCCCGCCCCATTAATATTATTGGAAGTCACTGAAATGGAATTGTTAGTTCCCTCGCTTATAGATGTCCAATTATTTCCATCCCATCTCTCCAGTTTATACGAACGCACATCATTATGACCACATCCATTCGTGATTACAAATGTTGCGTTTTCACACGAAATATTTCCGCTTGTGTTGACTGTGATACATGGGCATGGATTTGTTGTTGTCAGATGCCACGTGCCACTGTCTTCATACAAATAGAGATTTCCATATAACCTAGCGTTAGTACTATTATTATCAACACGGTTAAAATTGCCATTGCCGTTCTTAGTGACGAAACTTGCATCACTATCGACTATCACATCTATTTTTGCTCCTGATGAAGTGCGGAAATACCAATCATCATTCTGCATTGAATTGATACTACCATTCAACGGCACAACAAATGCACAAGTAGAACATCCTGAAAGCTTAGTCAATGAAGAATAATTATATGCATTTCCATTTTGTGCTATTTCGACTCCACTTTTAGAGACCTTAACAACATTAGATTTCTCATTTCCACTAATCACTCTGAAGTAGACGGTGTTGTTTACACCCGACGCATCATATGTCAAGCCTCCATTAGTGACATTATTCCAATTATTATTGCCGTCATTACTGCTCTGCCATGTCCAACTTGTTATCTCACCACATGTGTTATTCAGTGTGATTATTGTGTTGCCACAAGCCGATGCCGCATTATCGACGGAAAGAGTCATACATCTGCATGGATCCTCATTAGAGAACACCCAACCATTATCGTAATAGACATAACCTGTGGTAAATTTATTTCTGTCTATGCCATTAAAGTTTCCATTTTCTATTTTGAAATCGCTATGGCTACCAGGGGCTATAGACAAAGACATTTTTACGCCGTCCTGCTCAAACCACCATTGTCTCCAGAAATCATTTATCTGGTTGAAATTGAACATATACGCACACATTTCAGGACATCTGGCATTTGTGTATCGAGTAAGCGTTACATTTTCATTATTATTTGTTCTTAACCTTATCTCACTTCTGCCAACAGAGACTTTATTACTCTCTGCGTCACCATCCTTCGCATACACATTTGCACTACCATTCGCATATACATACGATGGAGAGATAGTAAGACTGTTTCCGTTAATTGTTATTCCATTGCCATCAGATAGTTTTGTCGAGCCATAATACCATTCAAGAGAGTTTGAACTTTCACTTGCCATGAATGTGATATCATCACAAGCCACTTTCTGAGCTGTATTGGGAGTTATGGACAAAGTGGAAGGAATGACGCCATTACAATATTCCGAAGCATACCACTCCCCATTCTTTTGGTATATATATAATGTATAGTATGGTCCATTATAATTAGATGGAGTTGTACAATTAGGCGAATATGTTGGAGGGTTAGTTCTATCCCATCCGCAATGCTGCAATGGTTGAAGATTCTCCAAAGTATTTACATTGTTGTTGTTGTAGTGCTGTCCCGAATTATTCCAAACAAGAAACTCGAATTCACTTTTTAAAGGGACAACCGTATTACTTCCATCTTCAAGATGCCATTCTGAATGCAACAAAGGTGTTGTTGAAATTGTATAATAGCAACCTGAATTTTCAGACAAAGGAATTGTTTGACCATTATAATTACCCGAAGTACATTTGATATGATGTGGTAAAGAAGAAGGGACAACTGCCCCCTGACAAGTTTCTGAGGCATACCATGAGCCATTTTTTTCATAAATATAAAATGTATAATGGCTCGAATTCATGTTATTGCCCCAATTATCATGAGACAACATTCTGAATGTGTTTTCCGCAACTGGTGAATTATTATACGGATTATTCTGATCTCCCCAAATAAAAAACTGGAACTCAGCAGTCAAAGGCAGAGTATTTCCATGTTCATCTTCAACATGCCAATCCGCATTCTTTGCATGGTCTGTTATCTGAGTCGAATAGCAACCTGTATTTGTATCGTGTGTCAGAAGACTTCCATATTTTCCATTTCCTAAATCTACGACACCTGACACCTGTCTTGAAGCCACAAGATAATATGTCGCTTCTGATGAACCGCCAGCACTAACTTCAATATCTCTACAACGACTCTCTGCTGTTCCTCCACTTGTTAGCACATACTTTACACTATAAGTTTGAGCATTGGTGTTTGATGGAAGATTCGATCCGTCACATAGTTTCCACTCTCCAGCAAAGCCACTCGACTGTGTAGTGCCATCTTTCTTAACAACGACTCCTGTCACTGAACTCAAATCCAACGCATTACCTGCTGTGATACTTGGGAAAACACATCCTGATATGTCTATGGTCCATGTTGATGAACCTCCACCATTAGGATCTTGAGCAGACGATAGTTTAGAATTAACATACTCATTGTATGATTCTGAAGCCCAATTCCAGCCGAAAGTGCCCTTATTTAAATTTTCAAGGTACCAATTATTGTCTTTATAATATAACAGCAGTCTATTATTCGCATCTCCTCCTTCATTATACTGATCATTTCCTGTTACATAATCATTTGAAAACGAAAGAGAGCCACCAGAGACATTAAGAGTCAGATTTTTTGACCCATCAGTAATTCTAAATTCATTACATCCGATACTTCCGTTAATATCAATAACACAATTATAGCAAATGGACTTATTCACATTTCCATTACGTGATATTAATGTCAATTGATATCCTTGTCCCTTCACCTCAAAACCAAGACACATAAACAACGCCACCAGGTATAAGCCCAGTGTGCCAGAAAACTTCATTCCATTAAAAAAGGCATAAAATCCCCTTGTTTTCATGCTATCTAAAATCATCTTCAAAAAAAGTTCTATATTTTATAGTGTTTGTCTTGGCGATAGTCTACTGTCATCTTTCAACTAACGTCAAAATCATCTTTGTAGTTTAAGCAAATGTTTGTAACTCTTCATATCAAAAACAAACAGTCTCACAGGTACAAACTTTACTCTATATCCTCCTCGTCAAACAACTATATTTTTGATAAAATAATTTCTATACTCTCTACCCCAAAATGCACAGACACATTTTAAGGCACAAACGCAAATATATATATTTTTTGAAATATTGATTTTACATTTCTGTTAAATCTGCATAATAATCGTAATATTTTGTGGCGCAAACGTAAAAAAATGCAAAAAAGGTTCTAAAAATTCAATAAAACCACAAAACAGACTCCACTAATTGCATTTTTTCACTTATTCTGAATTGTGAATTATGAATTATGAATTGTTAATAACTATCCAATCCAAATTTCGTTTAACTTTTTTTCCCGTCGTAAATTTGCAGAAAATAAAAGACGATGAGATTTAGCTCTATATATGATGCCCGCACTACATACCTCGTAAATTGTTACGAGGATCATGTCCGCAATCACTATTCAGACAGTTATCTATCTGAAGAAGAGATTGTTACGGTGCTATATTACTATGCTGATCTTGGAGAACACGATAGAGCATTCGCCTGTGCCGACGACGCATTGGCCCACTACCCCAATAATGATGAGATACGTATCTGCCGCCTTTTTCTGGAGTTCACGACTAAAGGATTCAAAATCCTGAAAACATGGAATCCTGAGGCTGACTTCCTGCGTTATCCGCACAACAACTATCTGATCATCCTCCACCATATCATTAATGCTGTCGACAACAGGACTAGCATCGACGCTGCCATAAAAAAGGCTCTCGTGGATATTCAGTGGAACAAGGAGACTGACTGCAACCCTGTAGACTCTATCTTCGACGTCGCTGATGCCATGAACGTGTTGTGCAAGGAAGACGAGGTTCTTAAAATGGTGCAGGACGTCACATGCAAACTGCCGACAAAAACAGATGCGGACATTCGAATCAAAGCGGAATGCTATATCCAACTCGCAGACTATTCTATCGGAGACGACAAATACAAAATCGCGACAGAGATATATGAGGCTCTCGTCGACGAAAATCCATATTGCATGGAGGCTTGGCTCGCCCAAGGAATACTCCATTTCATGAATTTCAATTATCAGGATGCCAAACTGTCACTCAATTTTGCTCGCGCAATTGATCCTGACAACAATCGTCTGCACCTATGGTTCGGAAAAGTGTACGCAGCCACAGGCAAATTCAAGGAGGCTGTGAAAGAGCTACGTATGCACGGTATGCTTTACCCTACGGATATCAAAGCTAAAATTGAACTGGCAAACTGCTATCTGATGACAGACGACTATAAAAAAGCAGCGTCTATCCTGGAAACAATTCCGGAATCTCATTTTGATTATCATAATGCCCAATATTCTCTCGCCATCTGCTACAATCAGACCGATCGTAACAAAGAGGCTCTAACTTGCATCAGCAAGGCAATACGTGAAGTGGAGAGCGACTATTTCGACACAGTGATTTCCGACACCGTAAGCCTAGGATCCAACGTCTACAAAATGGATTGGGACGAATCACCTTGCAAGCAGACCAGAGTGGACTACTATCTGCTGAAAGCGGATATCCTCGTCTGCCTTGAAGAGCTTAACGAAGCTGAAAACATCTATCAGCGAGTGTTGGAGATGGACAAAGACAATGCCGACGCAATCTCCGCCCTCGGACATATATATATGGACCGCAAGGATTTCCGCAACGCTATATATATGTACGACGAGGCTATTTCCATCAACGCTGACAATGCGGGCGAAATCCACGCTCTCAAGGCTGTGGCATATTACAAAATGAGAGACATCAAGTCTGCCGCCACTTCAATGAGGGAGACGGGAGAGGATTTCATGGCGGAATCCCTATTCTATGAATATTGTCCGGAAGCAAAAACCGATAACGATTTTCAAAAATTCTTCGACAATGAGAAATAATGTTTGGAAAATAATAATGTTGACGGGAATTCTCGCGTCTGCATCTTGCAAGGAGAAATCTTTCGACTATGAATACCGCATAGTCAACGACCAACCATGCGATGTGATTCTGAAATTCACGTTGGACAAAAACAATGTCTCATACGAAGATACTATCGCACCGTCTACAGACACCCTTATCTATCTGCGTGAGGACGTGACTGGCAATGAGGTATGGGACGTGGAAACGGCAGCACAGGTCTACCCTTTCAAAGAGATCGCCGCCTACCGTATGACAGAGCCTATTGACACAAGCAAAAACCTCAAACTTCGCAGAATGTGGGAAGGTGTGATAGAAACCTCCAAATATGGAGAAGACCGCGGTGTCTACACTCTACATCTTGTCGATAGTGTCTTCAACAAGACTATCCTCGCTCCGACGGATTCCATCAGCTCTGATTCCACGACCACTGAATAAGCCGAGCGAGGAAACCTTTGCCGATCTACCGCCGAAATTTGCAGAGAAAAGCTCTCTGCTACGACGATACGCAAAACACAAAAAGATGAAAACAAATAACTAAATACATGAAACACTTTGGTTTGATTGGGAAAGTGTTAGTCCACTCATTCTCAAAAAAATTCTTCACCGAGAAATTCGCCAAAGAAGGCATCGACGCACAATACGAATTGTACGAGCTACCTGTGATCGACGATTTCAAAACGCTGATTGCCTCAAACGAGTTTTATGGATTCAATGTGACAATTCCATACAAGGAGCAGATCATTCCGCTTCTCGACTCGTTGGATCCCATCGCAGAGGGAATCGGAGCAGTGAACACTGTGAAATTCATCCGAAAAAATGGGAAGACGGAATTGCGTGGATACAACACCGATATCATCGGATTCACAGACAGCATCAAGCCCTTGCTACGTGAGCATCATAAAAAGGCACTTATTCTGGGCACCGGCGGAGCGTCAAAAGCAGTTTGCTATGCTTTTAAGCTGATGGGAATCGAATACAAATATGTGTCAAGGAATGCACGTCCAGATGCATTTACATATGCCGACCTTAATGAAGAGGTGATGAAGGAGTACTCAGTCGTAGTAAACTGCTCCCCCGTCGGTACATTTCCGCACCACGATGAAGCTCCAAATATCCCATACGAATTTTTGACTTCAAACCACCTGTTGTACGATCTTGTGTACAATCCTGAGCATACAAAATTCTGCCAACTAGGAGAGGCTCATGGAGCAATTTGCAAGAACGGTCTTGAAATGCTACATAATCAAGCAATTGCGTCGTGGAAGATATGGAACAACATCAAATAGATGTTATCAAACATACTTTCGATGGTTTTCAGCCATTTTTCGCAATCAACCTACCGAAACCCCAATAGGCACTACACGTTTGAGAGATAAGCTCAAAAAAAGCCGCGTTCAGAAATCGGGGAGACAAAAAAACGCATAACAAAAAATACTGTTATGTCAAGAGTATTTTTTAATTTTTTTGTAGGTAATATTGCGAAAGTTTTAGAACAAATAAGAACAATAAAGAAGTGATATAACAAAGTGATATAACAATGGACTTAGACAAAATTACAATTGAGAAACGCGATGGCAAACACGAGGCGTTCTCTAAAGAAAAAATCAAGAATGCGATAACGAAAGCGTATCGCGCTAGTGATGTGAAGGAAGAACCTGGAGTGATTGATCAAGTTACAGATGCAGTCTGCAACAGCATCGACAAGGATATCATCTCAGTAGAGGAAATTCAAGACTTGGTAGAGCATGAATTGATGTTCCGCAACCACCATGTCGCAAAGAAATACATTCTCTACCGTGACCAACGTAACACTGAGCGTCACAAGCGTACACACATGAAGCATGTGATGGATGGCATCGTCAACATCGAGAAAAACGATGTCAACCTAAGTAACGCCAACATGTCGTCGCACACTCCTGCCGGACAGATGATGACATTCGCATCTGAGGTGACAAAAGACTATGCAATCAAATATCTGCTAAGTCCGAAGTTTGCCCGCGCACACAAAGAGGGAGACATCCATATTCACGACTTGGACTACTACCCAACAAAGACAGTCACTTGTGTGCAATATGACCTTGAGGACATCTTCGAAAGAGGTTTCAAGACAAAGAACGGAAGCATACGTACGCCTCAATCAATCCGTAGCTACGCCACATTGGCAACTATCGTTTTCCAGACAAACCAGAACGAGCAACACGGAGGTCAGAGTATTCCAGCATTCGACTTCTTCATGGCACCAGGTGTCTACAAGACATTTATAAAGAGTGCGGAGCAGATGATAATATTCCTTTGCAGAATCAAGCATAAGGACATGGATTTCAGCTTCTTGCGCAACATGTTGAAGGAAAACATCAAGAGCATCGACGTAACAGACGAAGAGAAGAACAACTTGGTGGCAATGCTAAGCGGAAAGGGAATCAACATCACCCTTGACGAGTTGTCGGTAATCGTAAACAACGCATACGACAACACTCGTAACGAAACGCTTCAGGCAATGGAAGGTCTTGTCCACAACTTGAACACAATGCACTCTCGTGGAGGTAACCAGGTGGTGTTCAGTTCTATAAATTATGGAACAGATTTCTCTCCAGAAGGAAGAATGGTGATGAGAGAGCTACTCAACACCACATCAAAAGGACTTGGAAGCGGAGAAGTTCCAGTCTTCCCTATCCAGATTTTCAAGGTGAGAGACGGAATTTCTTACTCAGAGGAAGATTACAAGAACGCAATCGAAAACTGGGATGCAGCAATGGCTGGTGAAATCAAGTTTAAAGCTCCGAACTTCGACCTATTGTTGAAGGCATGCGCAACTACTGCCACATCATTGTTCCCTAATTTCCTATTCTTGGATACTCCATACAACAAGCATGAGAAGTGGGACATCAACGATCCTAAGCGATACAGATATGAATTGGCTACAATGGGTTGCCGTACTCGTGTGTTTGAAAACCTTAACGGTGAGAAGACATCAATCGGACGCGGAAACCTATCATTCACATCTATCAACCTTCCACGTCTTGCCATAAAGGCAAAAAGAGAGGCTGAGGATCTTTACCCAGACGGCGACAAACATCTAATCCGCAAAGAGGCAAAGAAGATTCTTATTAAGAAGACGAAGGAGATGGCGGCATTCGTAGCCGACCAGCTATATGAAAGATATCTATACCAGCGTACAGCTTTGGCACGTCAGTTCCCATTCATGATGGGCAACGATGTATGGAAGGGAGGAGCTGCTTTGGCTCCAAACGATGAGGTAGGAGATGTACTTAACAGCGGTACTCTTGGAATCGGATTCATCGGCGGTCACAACGCGATGATGGCTATCTATGGAGAGAGCCACGGAACAAACCAAGATGCATGGGAATGTCTTCGCGACGTATTGATCGCAATGAACGAAGTGGTAAAAGAGTACAAAGAAAGATATCATTTGAACTTCTCTGTTCTTGCCACTCCAGCAGAAGGTCTTGCCGGAAGATTCACTCGTTATGACAAGCAGAAATTCGGCGTGATCGAAGGTGTAAACGACCGTGATTACTATGTCAACTCATTCCACATAGATGTAAAGGAGAACATTTCATTGATCGACAAGATCAAGAAAGAGGCTCCATTCCACGCGCTAACAGGTGGAGGTCACATCACATACGTGGAGCTTGATGGAGAAGCAAAGAAGAACGTCAGCTCAATCCTTAAGATAGTTAAGGTAATGCACGACGAGAATATCGGCTACGGTTCAATCAACCATCCAGTCGACACTTGCAAGCGTTGTGGTTACCGTGGCGTCATCTACTCTACTTGCCCACTATGTAAGAGTGAGGAAATCATCCGTCTACGCCGTATCACAGGCTACTTGACAGGTTCGCTTGAATCTTGGAACTCAGCTAAACGAGCAGAGGAAAGAGATAGAGTAAAGCATCATTAATCTGACAATCCAGATTTTTATATCACTAAGAGCCAGACATTTTGCCTGGCTCTTTTATTATTTTAACATGATTTTGACCAAATTTAAAAGATAGTTGGAGTGTCATAAATGAGGATTGTTAAGGACAGAACGTCCTAACCACTCCCCTACAGTGCGAGCCGTAGGCGAGCACATTAAATTAGAAACAAGGTTCACAAAGAAATAGTACGTCTTTTTATGAAAAAAAGAGACAAGAAAGCAGTACTTATGGTATTGACTTTCAGGCAAAACTTATGTCATCGTCGCACCTTCCCGAGACGTTGTCACGGGTTACTCTCGCTTTGCTCGATAGCGTCTTTCAGACGAAAAAGTTGAAAAATCAGTCATAAATAGGACAAAGTCAATTAAAATTTGATCCTCTAAATAACACAATATTTGAATTTAATTTTATATTTGCATCGTATAACATTTTATTCGATTAATTAATAGGGTGATTTATGAAAAAGATTTTTAATGTGATCGGCATTTGTGCCTTGATAAGTTATCTCTTCATTTTTCCTTCTTGCGAAGAATCTTATGATGAGGATGAACTTTTGAGAGATATCGATAAGAAAAGGCTTGAAATGGAAATGAAAGAAAGGACGTTTGTCTATGAGGGAGACATATTTCAATTGCCTGCAAGAATCAAAAAAATTGATTCAACATATGTTTATGGTCTTTTCGAAGACACCTCTTACACTTACTCATTCAATGCTTCCAACAAAGAAGAAATTATGCATCGTCTGTTTGAATTGACATCAAAGCTGTCTGAGTACGGAAATTTTGACCTCAACAGGGAAAAAAAGTTCTTTAGACTTGGTGTCACTCCATTGAAAGATGCCAAAATTGATGTCTCAGATGATGCAGCACAGTGGTATTTCGTAGGTTCTAATGGTAGGTTATATAATATTTCGTTCGATTCTGATTCAGAAACCCCTAATTTCTCAATCGGTGAATTTTTGTATAGGCTAAATGAAGACAACACATTAGGCATTATTCCAATTCCACCATCAATCCATCCAATTGTTGTTTCTGATTGATCAACAAAAAGGAATCTATATGAAAAAGATTTTTAATGTGATCGGCATCTGTGCCTTGATGCGTTATCTCTTCTTATTTCCATCTTGTGAAACGACTTATGATGAGGAGGAACTTTTAAGTGATATCGAGAAAAAAAGGAATGAAATTGAATTAAAAGAGAGGACGCTTGTCTTTTGCTGGAGACACATTTCAATTGCCTGCAAGAATCCATCAAATTGACTCCACATATTTTTATGGTTCTCCCGATTTTAATACTTACACTTACTCGTTCAACACTTCCGAAAAAGAAGCTATCATACAATGTCTGTTCGAATTGACGTCAAAACTGTCTGAATACGGGAACTTTGAGCTACAAAGGGAAGATATACGTTTACGTTACGGTGTCACACCATTGAGTGAAGCTAAAATTGAAGTTTCAAATGATGCTACACATTGGTATTTTTTGGGTTCTAATAGCAGTTTATACTATATTTCATTCGATTCTGAGAACCCCTATTTCTCTATTGGTTTAGGATCGTACTCTATAAATGAAGACTACATTATAGACGCTCCTAGTATTCCTTTACCTCCTATAATCGTTTAACTAATAGTTTATATATGAAAAAGATTTTTAATGTGATCGGCATCTGTGCCTTGATGAGTTATCTCTTTATATTTCCTTCTTGTGAAAAAGCTTATGATGAGGAAGAACTTTTGAGTGATATTGAGAAAAAGAGGAATGAAAGAGAAATGAAAGAGAGAACATTTGTCTATGCGGGAGATACATTTCACTTGCCTGCGAGAATCAAACAAATTGATTCCACAAAATTTATTGGTTCTCCCGGAGAGCCATCTTACAAGTATTCGTTCAACGCTTCCGACAAAGAAGCTATCATGCAAAGCTTGTTCAAACATACTTCCGAGTTGTCTGAATACGGCAATTTTGAACTTAGCCAAGAACAAAACTTCATGAGGACTACCCCACCATTAAGTGAAGTCAAGATTGAAGTTTCTGATGATGCAACACATTGGTATTTCGTAGATACAAATAGCAGTAAGATATGTTCTATTTCATTCTATTTAGATTCCGAAAATCCTTATTTTATCATAGAAGACAGATTTGACTTAGACATGGAAGGAAATGTCAATATCAAATACATGGTTGTTACACCACAGATTGTCACTTTGAATGATTAAAAAATAATCCCCGAAAGAATCTCTATCTTTCGGGGATTTATACGTTTTATAGATCTATCAATCAGCGACTTTTCCAAACAAATCAAAATAGTCGCAGTCTGTGATCTCCACATTGTAGAATTCGCCGATTTTCATATCATTGTCTGCCTTCTTCACCAACACTTCCTGATCCACCTCTGGAGAATCAAACTCTGTGCGGCAGATGAAATACTCCGCGTCTTCACGGTCGACAATCACCTTCATCGTCTGCCCTACCCTTTCGCCATTCTTCTGCAATGCGATTCTCTCCTGCACTTTCATCAACATGTCGAGACGCTCCTGCTTTGTCTCAAACGGAATGTCATCTTCATAATGTTTGGCGGAGTATGTGCCCTCTTCCTCTGAATACGCGAACGCTCCCATACGGTCGAACTTCGTATCCTTGACGAATTGCAAAAGTTCGTTGAAATCCTCCTCCGTCTCACCGGGATGACCAACTATAAATGTGGTTCTCAACGTGATATCAGGCACTTCACGTCGCACTCTTTCAATAAATTCGATTGTATCTTCCTTGGTGACGTGGCGAAGCATCTTCTTCAACATTCCTGTGGAAATATGCTGGAATGCCACATCAAGATATTTGCAGACGTTGCTGCGCTCGTTCATCACTCGCAACAAATCCCATGGAAAATCCGACGGATATGCGTAATGCAGACGGATCCACTCCACACCTGGAATGTCCGACAGTTTCTCCACCAGCTCCGGCAGCATCACCTTACCATACAGATCCTTGCCGTACGACGACAAGTCCTGAGCTATCACCTGCAACTCCTTCACTCCCGTCGCCACCAATCTCTTAGCCTCATCCACCAATTCCTCCATAGGAATCGACTTATGCGGTCCGGTGATGATTGGAATCGCGCAATATGAGCAATGTCGGTTGCAACCTTCTGAAATCTTCAAATATGCGTAATGCTTTGGCGTTGTGACGTCACGTGTCGTGGAAAGGCTGTCATCGTAGGAATGTCCAAGGTCGGCGATCATCTTTTTCCATGTGAACTTGCCATAAAACTTGTCCACTTCAGGAATTTCCTGTTCCAAGTCAGCAAGATAACGTTCGGAAAGGCATCCCATCACAAATAGTTTCTCAATCTTATGTTTCTTTTTCAGTTCACAAAGATTCAATATTGTGTTGATAGACTCCTCTTTCGCGTCGCCGATAAATCCACAAGTGTTCACAACGACTGTGGATCCCATGATTTTGTCGGAATCATGACGACAATTATATCCCAACTTCTGCAGTTGAGCACTCAAATGTTCGGAATCAACAAGATTTTTGGAACATCCGAGATTTATAAACTCAATAGTATTATTTTTCCTCATTCTTGAAAAGAGAATCTACAAATTCACGTCGGTCGAACACCTGAAGATGTTCGATACCCTCACCTACGCCAATATATCTGACTGGGATTTTAAACTGATCAGAGATACCGATCACCACTCCACCCTTTGCAGTGCCATCAAGCTTAGTGATGGCAAGGGAAGTGACATCAGTAGCCTTAGTGAATTGTTTCGCCTGTTCGTAAGCATTCTGACCTGTAGAGCCGTCAAGCACAAGCATCACATCGTGTGGCGCGTCAGGAATGATTTTCTTCATCACCTGCTTGATCTTTGTAAGCTCATTCATCAAGTTTATCTTATTATGAAGACGACCTGCAGTGTCGATTATCACCACGTCAGCGTCCTGAGCCTTAGCAGAAGAGATCGTATCGTAAGCCACAGCGGCAGGGTCCGAGCCCATATTCTGGCGTATGACAGGGCAACCCACACGTTCGCCCCACACAGCAAGCTGCTCGATAGCGGCAGCACGGAATGTGTCGGCAGCACCAAGCACCACCTTCTTTCCTGCCTTCTTATACTGATAAGCAAGTTTGCCGATAGTTGTCGTTTTTCCTGCTCCATTCACGCCGACGACCATAATCACATAAGGATGTTTGCCTTCAGGCACGTCGAAATCACCCTTCAAATCGGTATTGTTCTCCTCAAGCAACGAAGCTATCTCATCACGAAGGATTTCATTCAGTTCATCTGTAGAGACATATTTATCCCTTGCGACACGAGCCTCAATACGCTCGATGATACGCAAAGTGGTGTCCACACCGACATCAGAAGTGACAAGCACCTCTTCAAGGTTGTCGAGCACCTCCTCGTCTACCTTGCTTTTACCAGCAATAGCACGTGAGATTTTTGAGAAAACGCTGGTTTTTGTCTTTTCCAGACCTTTATCCAACGCCTCCTTTTTCTCTTTTCCAAATAAACTGCTAAAGAAACCCATAATAATAAGATAAGAATACGTTACAAAATTAGTGCAAAAAAGCAAAAAAGCAATACATTCCTTTTGAATATTACAAAATATTAGTATTTTTGCATCCGTTTTCCTACGCGGTTCAGTAAGACATTTCAAAAAGAGATGCACCGCCGGATCTAATTTTATATTTATATAATATGTACGCAATAGTTGAGATTGCAGGACAGCAATTCAAGGTTGAGAAAGACCAGACATTGTTCGTTCACCACTTGGACGCTGAGCAGGGCGCTAAGATTGAGTTTGACAAGGTGTTGTTGATCGACAACAACGGAAGTGTAACTGTAGGAGCTCCTACAATTTCTGGTGCTAAGGTAGTAGCAGAGGTTGTTTCTCCACTAGTAAAGGGTGAGAAGGTTCTTGTATTCCACAAGAAGAGACGCAAAGGTTACCGCAAGTTGAACGGTCACCGTCAGCAGTTCACTCAGGTTAAGGTTAACGATGTTGTTGCATAATTAAGGAAAGGGTAAAGAAATGGCACACAAAAAAGGTGTAGGTAGTTCTAAGAACGGACGTGAATCAGCAAGTAAGAGACTTGGTGTAAAGCTTTTCGGTGGTCAGTTTGCAAAGGCAGGCAACATCATCGTACGTCAGAGAGGTACAGTTCATCACCCAGGTGATAACGTAGGTATGGGTAGCGACCATACATTGTTCGCTTTGGTTGACGGAATCGTTGTATTCCGCAAAAAGAAAGACAACAGATCTTTCGTTTCTGTTGAGGCTAAAGCAGCGGTAGCTGAATAACGAATTGTTTGTTCATAGCTTATAAATTTTGGGGCATCTCACAAATTTGTTTTGTGAGGTGTCTTTTTTTATTAAGATGCGGAGTGGTTAGGAGTTCCACCCTAAAAATTCTAATACTATACATCTAAATTTAGACAAATTCTTATATGAAGGAAAGTCATAAACTAGGACACAGCCATATTTAATCCTTTTTTTCTATATTTGCAAAAGAAACTTTCAAAAAAAGCAACCAGATTCTATATGGAAGCATATGTTTTAACTCAAGATGACAAAGTCAAATTCGGAGGAATAAAAGGAGAAATAAGGTTTGTCTTTCTTTTATTCTTAATTCCATCCATCATTCTCCTTATCATTCTACTTATCACTTTTTCCCCGATACCACTTTTCCTAAAAATTTGTCTGGGCGTATGTCCTGCTATTTTTTTTGCAGCCAAGCGTCTAACTTCCAAGGAGATAACAGAAGATTCCATATTACTAAAAATTGACGAATCAGGCATAGCATTTCGTCCGGATTCGAACGATACAGCTGCACTTATTGAATTTAAGGATTACGACTATCTCTCTACGTATCATCCAGCCCCAAACGGTCTCATAAAACTACGTTGGAAGGAGATAAGAAACATAAAAGTGAAAGCCGGACGATCTGTTGCAATAATGCAAATCAAAACGACAAGCAATACCTACTATTTTGATCTCGTTGAAAATGGAGCTGTCCGTTATTACACTTTCAGGCACAAACTACGCAAGTTTGCCGACGACAAAAGCAAAATAAAATGTCCATTGACAACAATTGATTACGATTTTGGAATAGACTAAAAACAGAGCTACTACAATAAAAAGTTGAATTTCAAAAAGACAAATATATGATCAGCATTAAAAAGAATTTTTCTCTTAAAAACTATAATACTTTCGGTCTTGACCAACGTTGCAGCGAATTTATCGAATACGACGATGTGGCTGAACTTCAATCGTTTATCAAAGACGGAAATATTACCGGCAAACGTTTGTTCCAACTTGGCAGCGGCAGCAATCTCCTTCTTTGCGACGATTTTGCCGGCACGATGATGCACTCGCAGATCAAAGGTATCGAGATTGTGCATGAAGACGCGGATATTGTCGACGTGAAGGTTGGAGCCGGTGAGATCATGGACGACTTCATCGCTTGGGCAGTGGAGAATGGATATTGTGGTGCTGAAAACCTCTCTATCATCCCTGGCACTGTCGGAGCATCAGCAGTCCAGAATGTCGGAGCTTACGGTGTGGAGGCGAAAGACATCATCAAAGAGGTGGAAATGATAAAGATTGAAGACGGGAGCATTCACGTCGAACCAAATGAAAATCTTCATTTCGGATACCGTCAGAGCCGATTCAAAGAGAATTGGAAAGACAAGTTTATCGTCACTCACGTCACATACAGATTAAAGAAACAGCCTGATTTCAAACTGAGTTACGGTGGTCTTTCTAAAGAACTGGAAGGCAAAGAGATCAATTTGAATTCCATCCGTGAAACAATCATCAGCATAAGAAACAACAAGTTACCAGAGGTCGGTAAAGTGGGAAGTGCAGGCAGTTTCTTCAAGAACCCCATCGTCGACAGATCTGTCTATGATGAGATTTGCCGACGTGAGAAAGCCTTTGACGAATCTGTGATCGTCCCTAAATACGACATTTCCGAGACAGAGGTGAAGATTCCTGCCGGATGGATGATCGAGCGTTGCGGATGGAAAGGTCAAAGCCACAACGGAGCTGGTGTTTGGCACAAACAGGCACTCATCCTCGTCAACAATGGAAATGCGAAAAGCAGGGACATCATTGAATTAGCAAACACAATCCAAGTCGACGTATGGAGCAGATTCGGAATTAAGATTGAACCGGAAGTGATATATATCAACAATTTGTAACTCAATATTTTGCATATGAGCAAACTCAAATCTTTATTTTCTAAAGTCCCTGTTTTTTTGAATAGGATAAAGCTCTACCCTGTGGAGCTTTGTATGACTTTGTTTTTATTCATCTCTGTTGTAATCATCTTTGAGGCAATATCCATTGCAGACGACGAATCAAAAATTTCACCGTACGCCAATTTTTTTTATTCAATATGGACATTTGCTGTTTTGCCGTTTATCACAACAATCATCATTCGTTGCGACTGGAAAAAACGGACTAAAAGCGACATCGCAAAATATGCCTATTGGGCAAGCGGTCTGCTGCTTCTTCTCCCGGGATTTATTTTTCCCAAATACAAAATGAGCGAAGAAATAATATTTGGGACATACCTTCTTGCTTTTGGACTTCTGATTTCAAGTGGTTTTTACTGGGACAACCGTAAATACGCTTACAATGGAAGCCAGATATTTCACCAACTGTGTTCATCCATAATCATAAGCGGAATATTGGTTCTTGCCTACTATGCTGTGGCAGGCACGATAACCTATCTTTTCCTTTCCTCACAATCCGTAGAAGAGTATTTTATCGTCCGCTGTCTGTTGTTATACGGAGGTTTGTTTATAGTTATCATATTCTTTCCTCTATTGTTGACACACAAGCTGTCTGCCGTCAGAGAGCAGAAGGAAGAAACGATTTCCAAAGTGCTCGATTTCTGTGCCAACTACATTCTTATCCCATTCCTCATAATCTACACAGTCATTCTTTACGCATACGCATGTGAGATATTGATTTTATGGAATCTGCCCAAAGGAATGGTAGGATGGATGGTGATGGGATATATTTTCCTGGCATTTATCGGACATGCACTACAGAGAATCATCAGTAACAAAAAGTTTGAGCCATTTTTCCGTTATCTTCCATACATTTCCATCGTTCCACTGGCACTGTTCTGGGTAGGATTATGCCGACGATTGTCCGACTACGGTTTGACGGAAAGCCGAATCTACATCTTGACATTTGGCGTCTCGGCAACTCTTTTCATGATCTTTCTTCTATTCAAAAAGACAAACCATTATCTGCTAATGGCAGGTATAGTCGGAGCAATCATCGTATTTTTAGCATACATTCCTTGGACGAACGCCACACGTTTGGCTGCATTCAGCCAATTGTCTACAGTCAACAAATATGTCAAGAAATACGACCTGTTAAAAGACGACCAGCGTCATTTCAAAGATTTCAGTGATTGGTGCGCTGAAGCCACAGCAGATACCTCAGAAGTGTTACGCTTCATATCCGCTTATGAATATCTAGGCAAAGGTTACGTAGAAAAGAAAGTGGAAAATGATATCCAATACGACTCTATATATTCAATCTACGGAAGCATTCCAAATGAAATCAAGGAAAAATATAGCAAAGACAGATTAGGTAATTATAGCTATAAAACCGCTAATGAGAAGAGATGGATACACCACAAGAAGAAGTCATACCCTATTGACATCAAATGTTATCCGTTCTTATGTAAATTAGAAACGTATTATGGAGCGATAGAAGGTGATAAGTGTGGAATTTTCATAAACATATATGAAGGAAACAGAATGATTTTTTCCATAAACTGGGAGCAACATATCCGCAATAATCTTACGACGCTTCTTCAAGACTCTATACCATTGGAGAAAGAAGATCTGTTTTTCACATTCAGAAACGACTCCATATTAATTGTTTTTGACGAATTTCATTTCACAAAAGAAGACGACAAGCTCTACAGTTTTACCTTTGAAAACATGCTGATATTCTCAAAGTATCCATTGAAAGATTTAGAAATCAAAGACAAATAATGTAAAAAAGGGCAACCACAAGGGATCGCCCCTACGGACTGTCAAATTCCAAATGACATATCTAACTTACCAATATGTAACGCCTACGGCATAGTGAGATATGATCATTCGTATAGACGCCGCAATACATAAAATTAGAGACGCCGCAATGCGACGTCTCTACGGCAAATGTATTTTCTGCAGTGATTTATTTTCTCACCAGCAACGTATAATTCTTGCCTTTTGAATTTCTCAAAATATAGAATCCGCTCTTCAAAATGTTTTTATAAGAATTCTGTGAGACGGTGATCTTCTTGACAAATCTGCCGGCTATATCATAAACAGAATAGTCTCCGTCAGGAATCAAACCGTTCTCAGCGGAAATAGACTCAACACCAGTCGGGTTGACACATCTGAATGTGAAGCAGTCGAGGTCTACCCAATCTCCTGTGATTTCGACTTTCAGCACATGAGTTCCCTTAGTCAACTTGTTCAACTTAGTCTCAACAACCTTGAATGTCTCCCAGTCACCAGTGTTTGGCACTTTCACAAATCCTCCAGGAGTACCGTCGTCACCAGGGACAATAAAGCTATTATCCAAATAGAATGTGAATGCCGCACCATTTGCTCCGGATGCCACTTTCGACTCTACGATATACTCGTCTTCATACTGAATATCAACCGTATACTCAAGCCATTCGCCTGTCTGAGTGTAGCCGACAGCAGTCGCACTCATATCCACTCCCTCATTACGCGTTGTTCCATTACGATTCTCCTCATCATTATCGTGGTAAGCGTTACCCTCACCTCCATTATCAAACTCCTCTGCTTCAATCTTTCCAGGAATCTTGAAAGGAACACCGTTGAACGGAGTCTGCGGCATGAAGATAGTCACCTCCTTCTTGGAAGTCGTATACTCCTTGTTGTTATTGTCGTAAGCCACAGCCCAAATAGTGTGTGTACCCTCCGACACATTATCCCATACGTACCTAGTCTCGCCGCTCACAAGTTTCTGTCCATCAGCATAGATTTCAATCGACTTGGTATTCTCAATATCATTGTTGACAATAATTTCAACCTCTCCCGGCTCCGACTCCTTATTGATAAAAGTCTCTATTTTGATGCCAGCCTGAGGATTTGTACCGCCATTCTTTTCCAAAATCTCAAGCATCTTCTCTGCGTATCTCTTACCTAAAAGTTTGTAGCCAGCCACAGTGAAGTGGTATTCGTCGTTAGCCGCCTCACAACCTTCAGCAGAGATGACGTAAGAGTTAGGAATCACACTTGGCACTTTTCTGACCACATTGTTATGACCACTACATGGACCAGTGTAACGGACCTCACCAACAAGCAGAGGAACGTCAGCTCCATTAAGACCAAGATCATCCAACATATTCTGATAAACCTCCTTCAAATTGTTAGGCCAGTTTTGGTCTCCTGTATTTGTCTCACCCTGATGCACCAAAATACCCTTGATGACACCAACCTTCTGAGCCTCCTTAGCGACCTCAATAATACGTCCATAAGGATTGCTTCCATAAGATTTTGCATAATCCTGTAGCCAACTTGCAGCAGAGCTCAAATAACTCTGATATTTAGTTTTACGGAAGGCATCAATACTAGCTCCACCAATAGCGACGTCGACAACACCGACTTTTATGCTTGGATCAAGTTTTTCCACCAAAGTACGTCCGAAATAGTCTACAGGTCCGAAGCCACTATTATTCCAGTGGAAACAACGAGCCAATGGCGGAACAGCAGTATACTCACCGCATTTTTTTTTGCCACACTGAGAACAGTTGTCAGCAGTGTAGAACATTCTGAATCTCTCGTCGACTCCCTGTTTCTCACTGTCAGGCACAGTGGCATTTCCCTCCATGTTCGACTGTCCCCAACATATATAGATATGATAATTAGGATCTGGTTCAGCCATAGCCAAAGCAGAGCCTCCGATCATGCATAGAGAAATTGCTATGCGTAAATAATGAAGTAAAAATGTGTGTTTCATGTCGTAAAAAGTTTTCAAATTCATACAACAAATATAAAAAGTAAAATCAGCAATATATTTTAAAGAGCCAAGAAAATGACAAAAAGGGAAAATTTGGCACCAATAATGGGAATAATAGCATTGATAAAAGACGGTGGAAAGGGAAATTTTAGTACTTTTACAGAAACAAAAAACTCAACATAAAATCAAATATCCTTTGAAATAGAACTTGAGGATTGTTAAGGACGGAACGTCCTAACCCCTCTATACGTGCGAGCCGTAGGCGAGCACACAGAAATTAATAAACCCACAGAGACACAAAGTTTACAGAGAAAGGCTATGCCTTTTATGAGAAAAAGAGACGAGAAATAAGACATAAACTAAAACAGAACCAATTAAATTCAAAAAGCTTCCCAACATGAAAAAATCAAATATTCTTTCATTCATAGGATTGACATTTTTTACAGTCTACGAAATATTAATATATATCATCAACCCGCCTTTCGACGTCGACTTTATGATCTTTTTGCTATGTATGGGATCTTTCTTTACTCTACCTATATTCCTTTTTGTGTGTTGCTGCTGTATCATATACTCAAGCATCTTTGCAATTATTGATAAAAAACGAGCAGATATAATATGCGGAATATGGGCACTTGTTCTGCTTCTGATTTGGATATTCAATACAAACGACGTGAATGCGAACATTCAAGAGGAATATTACGAGGATCACAAAAGTGAATTATGGGAATTTGCTTCTGAAATAGAACGTATATGCGACGGGAAAGTCTCACATCTTTGGATAAAAAAAGATGAAGACGAATCCCATCATACAGGAAACCTTACAGATGCCGACGTCGAACAAATCAAAGACATGATTAATTCTCATGGATTTATAGATGTATCTTACGGAGATAGTGTTTGTAATATAGGATACAAATATAAAGTCATGGCTCGTTACAGTTTCGTTTTAGGACTTCATGGCAAAAAGTTGGAAGATAATTATGAAACTATCATCTACAACGACACTGTAGCCTTCGAGCACGGTTGTGGAGCGGTCGGTCGCTGTAGCTATCCAGGTAAGGAAGAATACTTAAAAAGCAAAGGGAAAACAAGTGAATATTGAGTGGATATTCAAGTTAAAATTGCAAAATCCGATTCCGACACCTGCCGTGCAGGAATCGGCTATCCTTGATGAAAACAGGAGGGCGGCCACAAGGGTGCGGTCATAGGATGGCGACACACACCAAGGGTCGTAGACCCTTAATCACTTGCGACAGTAGCCGATTCCATAATGATTGAGGTCGAATGACCGAAAATCATTATGGTGTCGGTTTATTCGATTTTACGATTTTCTAACAGAATGAAATATCTCATATTTTCACTTCTTTATATTTGGGTAACAACATTTTCCTATAACGTAACCTATGGCTCTTTCCGACGATGGTTTGAGCAATGGATATTTTTTATAATCAAAAGAACATTCTCTACATCCTTCATACAAATCATATAGGCTGAATGATAACCAAATGTCATCTACTATAATATCAAGATGCATTTTTTTCAATTCTTTTTCTAATCTTATTTTTTTTGCATAATTGATAAATACTTCTTTTTTGATATCCGTGCATAAACACATTATGTCATTCATCAAGAATCCACTGATTCGATAAATCGTTTTTGCCGAATTTATAGCTATTATATAGTCTGATAATATACTATCAGATGTAGAAACTCGCACATAATAAAATTGAAAATGGCCACAAAAACTTTCACCATATTTGCCTTCTTTATCAGCATACACATCTGATATAGAAATAATATTTACATCTTCTCTTTTATAATTCTGACTCATTTCAAATTGTATGGTTTCCTTTACTTTTTCAGTACAATAATCCACATATCTTTGCCCCATAGTCTCCATAAAGAAGAACAAAAGCATAAACAATAGATATTTTTTTCTCATCGTATTTATTTTGATTTATATGAACCTTGTCATTCTATTGCATTCTCAACTATTGAAGGTAAAGTAACTCTTCTTTCGCAAATTCCTGACAATTATCATCAAACTTATCAGAGAAGAAAATCATTCTACTCGCACCTTCCACATACTCAAAATTCGTGTTTTCAATAAAACCATTCATAGTTGTTGTAATCACGATATTTAAGCATAGCATCATCAATACATTCTCCGTCACTTCGTTCCTTCAAAATTAAAATCATTAGACAATCTTCATCATCCTTAATAGACTCTATTTTTATAGGCAGTGAATCAGACAGAAAAAAACGATAAAATTTGAGTTTATCTGTATTATTTGTAGAATATCTTACATTAGGGTTTCCATTCGAAGTAGAAACGCTTTTAATAACATTGTATCAGACATAACTTTCTCTTTTGTTTCATCTATACACTGGCACACTATGCCATAAAGTTCACGTTCCTTGAATGGATTAAATAAAACATATTTCGGGAAGAATTCTTTACTGTTTAACCAGCCAAATGTTGAAAAAGACGAAACCATGACATATGAGAACAGCAATCTGTAAAGCACAAACACAACTACAAAAAAAGAAATTATCAGCAATGATTTTTTCATGTCACAACCTAAAAGAATTAGTCTTTTTTATTTCGACGCTGTAAAATTAATGATTTTAAAATAATTTACAACACTTCGTTTCGCTCTTTCTCGCTCGTGCTTACGCACTCGCGGAAGGTGGTGGGGCAAGGACGTTCCGCCCTTGGGTATCCTCTTCTCTTGAGCCCAAAGACAATACTATCACAGTAAAATGTACTAATACATTTTTTCATATGTATCTTTATCAATCCATCCCTTTCTTCGTGCTATTTTTGCAGCTCTAAATGGACTACCAGATCCACACACACAATATTTGTAATTGAATTTTCCATTTTCGCAATTATAAACATAATGAATACTGTATCCATTAAAATCAATGCTATATTTTCCATCTTTATACTTTATAAGGATGAATTCCTTAATTTCAACAAAAAATCGTGCATTACAACGTTCGCAATAATCAATTTTTTCTACTGTAAATATTGACATTCTGCCGTTTTTACAAGTATCTAAATATTTTTTTACTTCATAAGGTTCTAATTTATCAATCTTAAACCCACGTATAAAATCAGACATAGCTTTGGATTGAAACATCTCATTTGATTCAAACAAAAGAACATGATGATATATTGAATCATGTCTCAAAGAATCTTTTTCTAAATGAGATTTTTCTTGGCTTTCTATGATTTCTTCAATAAAATGATTTATTGCATCATTATAAATATTTTCTTCTGGAAATACACATTGGCACATAATCAATAAAAGTCCAACAACTATATATTTCATTTTATCTATTTTTATAAACACTAAAAGGAACTGTTGCATTAACTCCTTTTAGTCAAACAAATATACATTTAATCAGTCGACTGTGTTGTTCTTAGGGCATACCATCTTTCTTGATTTTTCCCAATACGACCGATTTTCGTTCCATTTTCTTCAAAAAAAGCATAATCCCCCCGAATCCACCGTTTTCACCGGATTTTCCGAACAATAATTATACGTGTTCATTCCAAAATAAAGCCCCCTAGCCCCCTAGCCCCCTGAAGTGGGAACTGGTTCGCCACTTTTGTAGAGACGTTCCTGTAATGGAATCTCAGAATGGAACTCATAAAAGATCGCTTCTCTTATTTTTATTTCGACGGTGCAAAATTAATGATTTTAAATAATTTACAACACTTCGTTTCGCTCTTTCTCGCTCGTGCTTACGCACTCGCGGAAGGTGGTGGGGCAAGGACGTTCCGCCCTTTGCAATCCTCGTCACTCTCGCCTTCCATGAAAAAGATGATTCTCAGGTTGTAGTTTTTTGAATGAATGCTATACAATTCATCTCACGTTAAATTAAAATCAAACAGATTTTCATTTGAATTAGAACAATTCACAAAACAAAATCATATATTTGCAATTGAGTATATTTTATCAATAAAGCACAAATATAGATGGTTATGGATAATATGTTATCAGTTTTGGACAATTACACTCTCGACAACATTGATGACATTGCTATTACGTTGGCTCAAGATTTCCGCAAACGTCGTATAGAAAAGAATATGACGCGAGAAGAAATTGCAAAGAAATCTGGTGTGGCAGTGAGCAACATTGTCAGATTTGAACAAAAAGGTCTCATTTCATTAAAAAACCTTATTGGCATCGCAATCGCAATGGAATACACGTCCGAAGTGAAAAACATATTTGCTGAGCCCAAATATTCAACCATAGAAGAATTAACCCAAATACGCAGAAACACAGGAAAAACAAGAGCCCATAAGCTATGAAAAAGATAGACAAACTGACAGTCAAGTATCATGGAGACACAGTCGGAAATATCTCATTAACACCAGACAACAAACATTTGGCATTTGAGTACACCACTCAATGGATTGCCGAAGGGTTCAGCATTTCCCCACTGGAATTGCCATTGAAAAAAGGGATTTTTATAGCAAAATCCACCCCATTCTATGGTGACTTTGGAATTTTTGAAGACAGTTTGCCTGATGGATACGGCCGCTACCTTCTACATAAGGCTTTACTTCGTGAAGGAATAGACGACAGAAACCTTACGGCTATCGACCGTCTAAGTATTGTAGGCAAAAATGGAATGGGAGCCTTGACTTATGAACCAGAGACCATCATAAAAAAAGAGTATGAAATGACCGACTTCGACCTTTTACAACAAAAAGCGTGGGAAGTACTTAAAGAGCGACAAGATACCGATGCCAGTCTTCTTTTATATAATAGTGGAAATAGTGGTGGATGTCGTCCGAAAGCAGTTTTTTCAGACAAAGAAGGTCATTGGCTTATCAAATTCCGTCACACATACGACCCAGACAATATGGGGCAACAAGAATATCATTACAACGAAATTGCACGCAAATGTGGAATTGATATTCCCGACTTCAAACTCACAAACAACAAATATTTTACAACAAAAAGATTCGACATCACCAATGATGGCGAACGTATCCATACTGCGACAGCTGGAGGATTACTCTGTCTATCGCTATCCGAACCTGTTCTTGACTACAGCAACCTACTGGCATTGACTGGCTATCTCACACAAGATTCGAAATATGTAGAAGAGATGTACCGTCGAATGATATTCAATTATCTCACAGACAACAAAGATGATCACTGCAAAAACTTCAGTTTTATGGTTCGCAAGAATGAGAAAGGTCAGTTTTTATGGCATCTTGCTCCAGCATACGATCTGACTCTATGTACAGAAGGCTACAATGGACAACATGCGACATCTGTCAACTCAAAAAGTCAGCCAACCATTTCTGATTTCATTGCCGTCGGCACAAAAATCAAAATGAGCGAAAAACGTTGTAAAGAGATTTTTGATGAAGTCTATCAAAACTGTGACGACTTACGCTTGTATAAAATTTTATAGATTTTGCGCTCAGCAAACCACAAAAGACGAAAAATCATCACGTCACGAAGATTTCAACACAAAGCCACCAAAAACGCTAAAAGTTGAGAATTAGCTTTGTCAGGTCAAAAAAAAATGCCATATTTACAACCGTTTTCTGCGTAGTAGTGGACAATTTCCGTCTACGCCACATATAAGAAATTGAATTACAATAAAAATAACAGAATGAAAGTAGATGTTTTACTCGGTTTGCAATGGGGCGACGAGGGTAAAGGAAAAGTAGTAGACGTATTGACGCCAAACTATGATGTCGTAACACGCTTTCAAGGAGGTCCAAATGCAGGACACACACTTGAGTTTGAAGGCCAGAAATACGTGCTTAGATCAGTGCCATCAGGAATCTTCCAGGGAGGCAAGGTCAATGTCATCGGTAATGGCGTAGTGCTTGACCCCGCATTGTTCAAGCAGGAAATCGAGCAACTTGAGGCATCTGGTCACAATTTGACAGAACGCCTATACATATCTAAGAAGGCTCACCTTATCCTTCCTACACACCGTCTTTTGGACAAGGCATACGAAATGGCCAAGGGTGCAGGAAAGATCGGAACTACAGGCAAGGGTATCGGCCCTACATACACAGACAAAATTTCACGTAACGGTTTGAGAGTAGGCGATTTGCTTCACAACTTCGACGAGAAGTACGCAAAAGCTATCGCCCGTCATAAAGAGATTCTTTCTCACTACGACTTTGATTACAAACAGGAATTCGAGACTATCGAAAAGGACTGGATGGAAGGTGTGAAGAAGTTGAGAGAATTCATCTTCATCGACAGTGAATATTTCTTGAACGACACTTTGGAGGAGGGCAAATCAATCCTTGCAGAGGGAGCTCAAGGAACAATGCTTGACGTTGATTTCGGTTCATATCCATTCGTCACATCATCAAACACTATCTGTGCTGGTGCATGTACAGGTCTTGGAATCGCGCCACGTAAGATCGGCGACGTGTATGGAATCTTCAAAGCATACTGCACACGTGTAGGTTCAGGTCCATTCCCAACAGAGTTGTTTGACGAGACTGGCAAGAAGATCCGTGATCTTGGTCACGAGTACGGAGCTGTCACAGGCCGTGAGAGAAGATGTGGTTGGATCGACCTTGTAGCGTTGAAATATGCGGTTATGATCAACGGTGTCACTAAGTTGATTATGATGAAGAGCGACGTGCTTGACGATTTCGACACAATCAAGGCTTGCGTGGCATACAATATCAATGGTGAGGAGACTGACGAATTCCCATTTGATATCAAGGAGACTAACTTCACTCCTGTCTACAAAGAGTTCAAGGGTTGGAAGAAGGATATGACAAAGACAAAGAAAGTGTCTGAGTTCCCTGAGGAATACAACGACTATCTTGACTTCTTGGAGGATTACCTAGAGGTGCCTATCAAGATTGTTTCTGTCGGTCCAGACCGTGAGCAGACAATCGTTCGCTACACAGCAGAAGATTAACAATCAAGATATTATCAACAAAAGGTCGGATTTCTCCGACCTTTTGTTGTTTTTAAAAAAGCTGAGGATTGTTAAGGGCCCATGTTTGATTAATATTGGCTCTAATCCACCCCCCATGTGCGAGTTCGCAAGAACGAGCAAGTTGGAAAACTCTTTTTGTTAAATTTTCCATCACTTTTCTTAATCTCCTATGTGCTTTGAGACTCTGTGGTTTATTTCTTTTTGATCACCTTATGCTCGCACCTCATCATTATCCTATTCCTCTTTTTCAGGAAAATCCTGTAAGAACCATTCCACACTTTTCCATTCACCATCATACTCAATTCTATATTCCATCTCACGAGGGTAACTCTCCTCCTGTATGATTGATTGTAAATATTGATGGACAGGCTTGGGATCATTCACTTGCCAATACACATTCAATTCTCCATCACATGTTTCTCTTGCCACAAAAAGAGCATTGGGATGATCCGGATCCCCCTTGATGGCTGAACCGAGTTTTTCGACGTAGTCAAGCACAAGATCTGATTCTTCATGTGTAGGCATTCCATTTTGTGCCAAGTCTTTGTAATAGATGGTGAGAGAACACGTCCATCCAAACACATCCCTATTCTTGAAGTTCTTTAATGCACTGTTTACCACAATTATCGAAGGTTTGCCATCAGACTCACATTCCACAACAGAATAATAATCATCCGGAATTACGACCTTAACTTCTTTCATTCCGTCTAAACATTTTTCCTTTTTCGCTTTTTTGCGATTCCATAGGAAAAAACAAAGGCAAAAAACGACGACAATAGTTATAACAAATCTCATATCTATACCTTTAATATTTTGTGAGACGCAAAATTTGGCAAATCCATCATTCAAATACAATGGAAAGCAAATATATTTCTAAAAAAATAAAAAAACTGTATTCTATTTACAACTGACATTTTCATCTTTTTCCGTCTGAAAGACGCTACCGAGCAAAGCGAGAGTAAACCGTGACAAACTCTCGGGATGATGTGACGATGACACAAAAACTTTGCCTGAAAGGCAATACCATAAGTGCCGCTTTCTCACCTCCGTTTCTCATAAAAAAGAAGAAGTCTTTCTCTGTGAACCTTTTGTCTCTGTGGTTTTTAAATTTAATGTGCTCGCCTACGGCTCGCAAGTGGGGAGTGGTTAGGGCCAATATCTATCAAACATGGGCCCTTAACAATCCTCACTTATGACACTCCAACTACCATTTTTTACTATAATATTTTTTATTTCGTTGAATTGACGTTAATCAAATTTGAGCAGTTTGCCCCCCTTATCTGATCAAAGTGAAATGACCTGTATACACCTTGTCAAGATCATTAATATTGATTTCATACCAATAGTCTGTAGCCGGCATCTTACTTCCATTATAGACTCCATCCCAATCGGAATTGTCCCCTGCCTTGTACGCAGCGAGTTGTTTACCCCAACGATCATAGATTATCACCTCTGCATCCGGATATCCTTCTGCCAAACCTTTAACCACAAACTTTTCATTTTGACCATCACCATTTGGGGTTATGAAGTTTGGAATCTCAATGCCAGGCGTATTAACGACAAATGTCGTATCTGTCCGACATCCATAACTGTCTTCCACCATAAGTGTATGGGTAGCATAAGAAAGTCCACTTCGAATATTATTCTCAACTTCCGGATCATCTGTTTTTCCATCTATGACATACTTATATGGTCCAGTATAGTTTGTTTCATCGAGCTGGATTTCAACCGTTTTGTATGTGACAGAATCTATCTGAGCCACAACTGGCAAATGAACAACCTCAACAGTTTTGGATTCTTCAGCCTCACATAATCCTCTTGTCACGTGAAGTGTGAACTTTGCCAACTCTGGCTCTGGAACAAACGATAAAACAGGATCTGTAAATGTGGTTTGCGTATTTTCATATATCCACTCATATTCATCAGCTTTATACGAAGATGCGTCAAGAGTAAGAAGATCATTTTCACATATCTGAGAAGGTGCGTCAATGCTTCCTTCAAGCGGTTTGTGCACCTCAACAGGAATAAAGAATGGTATAGCAGCACAATACTGATTCTTTGCTATGACCTTGTATTGTTTAGTGATAGGAGCCTCTCCGGATCCGTCGTACACCGGAATAATCATTGCACCTGTCATATTTCCAAACACTTCGCCGTCAGGATTATCACTCCAATCAAGTTCCTCTACATATGCATTAGGTGTCACATCTATCTTAACCGACGCCACACCATCTCCACAAACAGGAGTCGCAGTAGATAGTGTCAAATCAACTCCTGCATAGACAACCAACTCATTTCCATCAGCAATTTGTCCATCAAACCTACATCCTTCAGAGATCAAAGAAAACGAGTAAACGCCTCCATCTGTCGTTTTCGCTGGGTTTAGTTCCAACCTTTTTCCTGTCTGGTTTGGAATCACATTCCCGTCATGTTGCCACTCTATTGTAGTGTTGGAAGGGCCTTTTAGATCAAATATCTGAGCCCACCACTTCTCATTCTCACAAATTGCCAATGCTTCATTATTGGATTTAGCGCTAACACTCTTGTCGACAATCTTAAATGAGAATCTAGTAGGACACTCATTGACATATGAAATCGTGTAATTTCCAGCGCCAAGGGCCAATTCCGTCGCGCCTGAAGCCTCATCAGAGAATGATCCTGTACTAGTTTCAGTTCCAGACAAAGTATATGTGCCTCCATTTTTATTGGCGACGTCGGACAAAACAACAGTCACCACACCTCCACAAGAGTTGAACGACAAATTGTTTGCTGAGATCATATCAGATAATTGCTGAGTATTGTCAGGCTCAGAAAACTTGATTTTTCCATCAAGACGGCCATCTCCCACAACAATTTCCTTAACCTTCTTCACCGCATTAGCTCCGTAGCATGCCGCACTCGACACCTCCACCGTCACTTTCATCAAATCACCTGCATTGTTAAGGCCGGCAGAGCCAGTGTTGTAAGTTTTTGTTTTCGCCTTTGTATTATTTGAACTGTTTGTCCAAGAGTAAACAAGATCACTCTCAGCAAGTCCGCCGCCCAATGTAAGGTCAAGATCCAAATCCACAGCAACATTCGGGCAAGTTTTATCCGAGCCTATGATATCTGCTTTCAACTCATGGAACACAACATTAAGTTCTTCCTCTTCGGACGAGCAAGTTTGCTCATCTGCCTCACCTTTATTGATGACGTATGATCCAGTAACCAAATACTTGCCAGCCTCAGTAACGTCGGCAGTTGTAGGAGTACCGTCTTCATAATAACGGACTTCACAATCCTCAATGCTTATGTTGTACATCTCTTTCAAATTCTGACTTTCTCCCAAACACTTAGGTGCAGTCTCAACCGTAGCTAGTTTAGGATTTGTGTAGACCGTCACAGTCAGAGCGACGGGAGCACTCTCTGCCGCCGGATTTGATTTCAAACGCTGACGTACATAGTACGTGTATTTCTTTGTCCTCTCTGTAGAAGATGCTTTCTGAATTGTTGGAGACAACTCAATCTGGCTAAACTCTTGAGAATCATCTATTGTTCCGTCTTCTTTACTATTATACCAAACCAACTTAAAGTCGGAAGCGGAATTTCCGCCAGCCACACCATTTGTTGTTGCCTCAAGTGTATCTTTCAACAATGGAGAATTCTCACACACTGAAAGATCCTTCACTGTTGGAGCTGGATATCCCGACACAATTATCGAAACCGGAACGAATTCACTTTCACAGCCAAGAGCGTTAACTTGCTTAATTTTGTACTTTTTTGTCAGATTTCCATTCAAGCCAACAACTTCAGCCGACGTTGGTGTTGCGTCAGCCTCATCTATCGGACCTGTCTCATCATCATTATACCAAACAATCTGGCAAGACGGTTCTCCTACAATAGCGTTTGGAGTTTGCTCAGTTGGCTTTAAAGCATTTCCTTTCTCCACCTCAGTCTTCAAATATGTGATCGGGCTTGCCAACGGTTCATCCACACTCTGCACTTCGACAACATATTCCGTCATATCTCCACGGCAACCTGTCTTCTCGTCGTTCAGAGCATACCAGAATGATTTTGGGGATTCGCCCTGTGTCACAGCTCCAACTACCGGTTCTGAAATGGATTTCGCTCTCATTGAATCAGCACCGTCGTACCAATCAAGTTTGAAGCCATCTATTGTTTTTATTGGTTCCGACGCGAGTGTTCCTTCGCAGAATTCATCTGGATTGATCAATTTCTCTGTAGGATGATCGGCTGCGACGACGTGGATACTATCCCATCTCCAGCAGACTTTTCCATCTTCATTAAGAAATTCAATATCCTTCACCAACAGATAATACCAATCGGCGTCCTTCCACGTCACATTATAAAATGAGACGCTGTCACCCGCAGTGCCAGAGCCCGGCACGCCAGATGCCTTCTTTGATCCCTTATGCCAAGATGCGACATACTTGCGAGGCTCATCATTTGGTCCGACACTGATTCCCATCGCACTTGGATTCGTTGGCATAAATGTCTCTGTCGTAAGATTCGCCACTTTGTCGGGACAAAGGATCACCTCCTTCTCCTGATTGTTGTTTGTTGTAATCACAGTCGACGGATCCGCTGAAATAATCGATGCCTTCTCTACAGGCTCACACAAGTCGCAATTCAATGCCGCCTCAACGGGAATTGTTGAGAATGAAACATTTCTACATGGACTCATCTCATCCAAGGATTCCCATAATGCGCGCTGATCCTTTAGATAATTAAACTCTCCAATCACCACACGGAATCGTACTTTCTCTTTTCTCTCAACATTCTCAAAGGCAGGATGGTTGGCAGGATCAGGAATAGTATATTCATCTTCCTCCTGAACGTCACCCAAGTCTTTCCAATCAGAAATTGGATCAAAAGATGAATCACTTGGATCTTTGGTAGTGTATTGGAAAAGATATCCTGGAATTGGTTTTTCAAAATAACCTTTAGCTTTAATCTGTGCTTTCAAGACGAGATCATCGCCCATACACAAATTCAACAAATCATTAGTTTTGCTGGACGCCACAACCTCCACCTTAGGAGGAGTGCAGACTCTGAAGGCAATATCATCCAACGCGATATCTCCACGTTGAGCCGCTTTATAATCATCTTCTTTGCTGATAATCTGAATTTTAACGGATTCTACACCTTCTGGCAACTTAAAATCATACGTTTTTCTCGGCTCCACCCATCCTACTTTGTCCAACACATAAGTATCCTCAATAGGTGTGCCATCAGCAAGAATCACTTCATTTGTCTTGGAATCCACAAGACGAACCTGTATGGTAGCATTTGTTTCGAATCCAGAAGTAGGCTTTTTATTGATCGCACCGACGGCTGCAGAAAAAGAGATTGGTCGTTCCGGACACAAATCTGTAATCTCTTGTTCGTAAACCACCTTATCCATCCAATCGTCGCCCTTCATATCTATCTGCAAGAATGCTCCTCCTTTTTCTCCAGTAGCATCAAACATCGTTGCTGGAGAATTATAGGCATTTTCTGTTGCGATAGCGTAAGCACCATTACGGAAATTTGTTCCCGAATATTTCAATTCTTTTGCAAAAGCAGCTCCTCTATTCAGCTGATCATCAATACTATATCCATGATTACCATTTCCGACCAATATTTCTTTTGCCTTTACTGTCTGTTCCTGTCCATTTTTATCTCTGTAATAATATGTGCTACCTGAGAATCTTCCGAAATCATCCAAATATATATCAGTCAAAGCCATAGGATTACCATTTCCATCATCGCAACACTCTCCTACCGACAAATTGTGGGTTGCCGTAGCAACACATCCATCAGGAGTGGCCACAATGCAAGAGACAGTGTAATTATCAGGGGTTGGCGGGAAGAAAATCATAGATTGATCTTCCGACGTTTCTCCTGTAGACTTTTCATGCCAAGAATAAGTTGTGCCATCAGGTAAGACCGTATTCAATTTCAACACAGCTGGCATTTGTGGACACGGATTTCCGACAACTCTAATTACGGGTTCAAACTCACCCTCTATTCTTAAATTATCCAAAGCCAATGGGCCGAAGTCCGCATTCGTTCCCGCAAAATAGAAAGTCACATTACCGGTATTGTCTGCCTTTGCAGTCAAAATCAACGTTTGAGATTCACCCCAGTCGAGCTTATTTGTTGTTTTTCTATTTGCCGCGCCACCAAAACCTCCTGGTTGCGATGTGCTTACACTCAACTGTGGAGCAGGAGCAGTGAATGGATCCAATTCTCCTTTTATATAACTAAGTTTTCTTCCAAGTTTGATTTCTGTCTCCAAATCGTCGGGATCAGAAACTCCTTCATTCATATACTGCAATGCTTTTTCCAAGTTGTCAGGGGAGACGAGATTATACACGTCGACACTTAGAGTGACAGAAGAACCTGGGAGTAATCCGGAGACAGAGTATGTCAATACGGAAACATTCTGACCATTACCATAGATCACAAACTGGTTTGATCCGCTTCCTTCATTTAGATATGGACTGATTGTGCGTGGATTAGCGACAATGCCAGCAAATCCCTTACTGGTATTGTTAATGTTTTTTGTCTGATAATCGCTCCACTGAGCAGTCAGAGTAGCAGAGGAAGAGATAATGCCCGACGCCATTCCGACAAGTGTGGCGGCATCAACATCTGAAGAATAATCGCATGATGTTCCGCACTCATTTTTAAGGAGTTGGTCAAAGTCATCATTAAACCATCCGTCTCCATCATTAGACAATGACGGATTAAACAAAGCATTTGACGTCTCAAAATCAGTGCCACCTACAACACAACTGGACGCAATCGTCTCGGCCGCATTAAATAATCCAACACTGAATATTAGAGTGAATAAATCATGTCTCATAATGTTTTACATTCAATATGTTATAGAGTTTAATAAAGTGCTTTATATAGAACTTGGCCCTAAATGAGGGTTGTTAATGACGCTCCTCCCTTACCCCGAAGGACAATCGTAAAAATATGGTCAAATACTATATAAACGCCTTTAATAATATATTAATCCAAATAAATATATTGAATGCGCCTTTTAGATTGATGCGTCTAAAATAGTACTTTTTTTTGTTTCATATTCATTTTTATCACTTTTTATTAGAAATTGGTGATTTTGAACACATAAAAATTCACTTTTTGTTTATAAACCGTAAATTTTCCGCAAAATGGATTGTAAAATTTGACAGAATAGAAATCATGCACGTTTGGAAATGGATTCTACAATAAAAAATGTATTTTTGCACCTTGTAGAGACGCACGGACGTGCGTGTACACGGACGTCGTGTAACACGGACGTGCATGTAGTAAAAGCAATATAAAAATTAGGAGCAATAGATACCTTCGATTATATGAGAACAATATTTCTATTCATATCTCTGGCAATATCCGCATCTTTATCAGCGGAACTGATTTCTTCCACTCGTTTCGAATCTTCAGAAGCGGGCAAACCGTTTTTACTAGAAGCCTGGCAAAAAGAAAGATTCTCAACCGGCACATGGGATAACGGACTAAAAGACAGAACCATAATTGACACAACATATTCTGTATCCGGAAGAAAGTCCCTTCGTATAGAATATCCGAAAGGCGGAGTCGGACCATCAGAGACAGGAGCTCAGGTGGAGTTGAAAATTCCATCTCGTGATGTGGCATACATGTCGTACTGGATGCGATTCTCCGACAATTTCAGTTTTGGCACCTCAAGTGAAGGAGGCAAACTGCCGGGTTTATGCGGAGGCAACAACTGTTCAGGTGGAGACAATTGCGACGGAACAAACGGATTCTCAGCTCGTTTCATGTGGAGAGCCGGCGGACAGATAGTGCTTTATCTTTATCACATGGATAAACCCGAAAAATACGGTGAGGACCATCCGTTGAAATACGCCGACGGCAGCAATGTGATATTCGAGAGAGGATCATGGCACCACATTGAAGAGAGGGTGAAAATCAATTCCGCAGGAGATGTATACGACGGAGAAGTTCAGGCATGGGTCGACGGCAAAGAGGTGCTGTCGCTGAAGGGTCTCAGATTCACTAACAATGGGGACAAAGTTGACAAGCTTTACATCTCCACGTTCCATGGCGGAAATGACGAAACATGGGCTCCAACCGAGACCTGCCATATCTGGTTTGACGACATCAGAATCGGGACAAGCCGTGAGGACACCCGTCTGTACACATGCTCAGAGCCTTCACTTGGCAAAAACAGAGCGTTGTGTGCAGGATCACCTATCCTACTCTCCGCATCCAACAACGATTACGATTCCTACGTCTGGACAAATGGCAACACATTGATTTCCAAAGACAAGAGCATTTCCGTCGACAAAAGTGGAGCTTATACACTTGCTGTGGATAGCGGATGGTGTTCAAAGAAAAGCACCGTCTACATAAGCGAACAATTAGTTCCAAATCTTGGCGAGGACAGAACCATTTGCAAAACATCGTTCGAAACACTTGAAAGCGGAATCAACGCAGATGGCAACATCTTATTCCAATGGCATAAAGACGGAAGAGATTTACAAACGACCGAGCCATCCATTAAGGTAAAAGATGCAGGAATCTATACTGTCAAAGTTAAAGCAGTGGGATGTACGGAAGCGTCAGCAAGCGTAACGCTGGCATCCAAACTATTGAATATCAAAGATGTCACAGACGAAGCCGGCAAAACAGTAGAAATCAAACCGTCTACATCAAAAGATTATATTTGGAAAGACGAGAATGGCATTCCATTCAGTATTGCAAGCAGTTGCAAAGTGGAGATTCCAAACGGAGAAAGATACATCTACGTTTCTGATGCCGACGCATATTCAGGATATATAGGAAAGAAAAGCATAAACGTCAATGAATCATACACAGACAACAGATTCGACAGAAAGTTGAAATTCGAGACATTCAGAGATGTCACTATTGACTCACTGACCATCTATTGTGCTGACGCGCAAGACGTTATACTAAGAGTCATAACAGAGAGCGACGAGAAAGTGGTGTGGGAGCAGAAATATCCAGGTCTTGGCATCGGAGAGCACCGTCTACCTATAAATGCCACATTAATCAAAGGCAAATACATGATGGATGCGGAAGGCAGCACCGGCAGATTGCGTCATTCCAACCAGAACGACTCAGATATAAAGTTTCCATATACAGTCGACGGAATCATGTCCATCACAGGCTCAAACGTCGCATGGATTGACGCGTCGCCATACTATCTGTTCTTCTACAATTGGAAGATATCGGCAGGAAATGTATGTGCAAGCACCCCTGTGAAAATATCAAGCATTAAGGAAGCTAGCGGCATGAGCGAAATTCCAAATGATGTGTTTATCGTATATAAAAGAGGCAGCAAAGTCAACATCATAGCTAATGAAATAATAAAAGAGGTGAAAGTCACAAAGGCGAACGGGAAAGAAAAAATATTCAAAGCGAACGGCGTGGTCAACAACTGTTGGGAAATCTCCGTACATTCGAAAGAACCTTTGATAATCAAAGTACAAACCATCGACGGAAAAATCATGACACAGAAATTTGTGTATTGAATTTGGGGTCGTTGGAGCGATCCTGTGTGGTCGCCCAAAACAATCCGTCGTTTCGATCTAAAAGATAGAGGTTAATTTTTAATTATCCCCGAAAAAAATGTAATTTTGCACACCGAAGAGAAGAAGGGTCTGTCGCTGGCGTACTTGATGCGTCAGAGGAAAGTCCGGGCAACACAGAGCGACCATGCTTCCTAACGGGAAGTCTTTCGTGAGAGAGAATGTACGGTAACAGAAATATACCGCTGCTTTCGGGCAGTAAGGGTGAAATGGCGGGGTAAGAGCCCACCGGTCGTGTGGCGACACGCGGCGTCAATATCGGTCATGGGTTGCAAGATCATGTATACCGACGCTTGAGGGCTGCTCGTCCGAGTCGGAGGGTAGATTGCTAGAGGTGTGTGGCGACGCACATCGTAGATAAATGGCAGACGCACGGCTTTTTAGTAATAATTGGCCGTGGCACATAACCCGGCTTATACTTCCTCTCTTCTTTTTTTCTAAACCATTAACACTTAACAGTCAACAGTTTTGGAAGTAAAAGCGAAAGATATAATAGACAAATTGAAGAAAGGATTCTTTTCTTTCTTTAAAGATCCACAAGAGTACATCTATGAAGCGATCAACAATCTTCGTAAAGGCGGAGAGATAAAAGGAATCGGATGGATATTTGAATTAGTGGCGACGGTGCTGCTATGCTTCATAGGCTTCAAGCAAAAGTCTATCGGCCAGAAATCGAAAGTTCTGACCTATCACACCGTGTTTTCCCTGATACCGGTATTCGCCTTCATAATCGCGATTGCCAAAGGTTTTGGAGGATACGATGAAAAGATCATTGATCTGATAAACGAATATGTAGGAGAGAACTCCGACAAAGTCATGCAGCTCTACTACACTGCGCAAAAACAGCTTGAATACTCACAAGGAGGAGTCATCCTGGGTGTGGGTATAATATTCCTTACATGGTCCGTCTACAGCATCTTCTCCGAAGTGGAGTCTTTCTTCAACGACATTTGGAGAATTACTACCTCAAGAAGTTTTATAAGGCGAGTGTCTAACTATATCGCGTCGCTATTCATCATAACAATTCTTATGATCTGCAGTGTCGGTTTTAGAGTCTACACCAACGAAATAGGAGGAGCGATAGGCACCATAGTCAAATGGGGAACCCCTTGGATCGCAACATTTCTGATGTTTTTCTTTCTCTACACCGCGATTCCAAACACAAGGGTCAAGGCGAGCAAAGCCATCATATCTGCATTCATCGCAAGTTTAGCGTTCATTGTGCTTTATTTTGTCTTCACGACGATCATGTTCAAAGCAGCCAGCTACAACCAAGTGTACGGTAGTATAGCGATAATCGTGTTGGGATTGATGTTTATGAACTATTTCTGGGTGATCACGTTAAGTGGAGCGGAACTTTGTTTTTCTATGCAGAGCGACGGAAACCTGAATTTCATCTCTACCGGCGACAAAAAGAAATCCGACTACGAGAACGACTTCTACAGATTGAGGATAGCCTCATACATATACAGACGTTTCAGCGAGGCTAAAGACGGCAACATCAGTTTTTCCGACGTGAAGACACTGAGCGAAGAGTGCTCTCTATCCTCACACCAAGTGATGGATTATCTTGAAAAGCTGCGTGTGGCAGGCATCGTCAGCCAGGTGCAAATCGAAACAAGAGAGGACTGTTTCCAGCCTGCAATGCCAGTGGAGCAGATGACAATGAGATTGTTTTTCAACAAAATACATACAGCCGACTTCAACAAAGAAGATGAGACTCAAACACAAAGTGAAATAAGCAAACATTTCTGCAATCACATCTCCAACATTGAGAATGCCACAAGCGAAATGCTGATCAAGGATCTGTAAATTTAGCAGTTTATGCCTGATTTAGAGGATTGTTAAGGGCAGAACGTCCTAACCCTCCCCACCACATCTGCGAGTTCGCAAGAACGAGAAATTATATTTTGACTTCGATTATTTTAACAATTTGATTATTTGACAATTAAAATCATTTTATAGGATTTGGGAATAAAAACATGTGACGACGGCACAAAATAATTTATTCCTCCCTATGGAAAAACGTGATGCCATCGACATATTATTTACCTAATATATAATCACCACATGATATTCACAGAAAATACACCTTTAGGTGTTTTATATCGGTAGATATAATAAAAAATATGGAACGGATATTCCCCGTTAGTGGATATATATAATATTAATTCGTCTCCAAGTGACGTTATATTATTTGTGCTCGCCTTAGGCTCGCACTAGGAAGGAGAGGTTAGGGCGTTCCGCCCTTAACAATCCTCATAATTCACCACACAATATCATATATACATAAAAAAAGGACGCCACAATGTGACGTCCTATAATATTCTTAAAAAATCTATTTTTAGAACACCTGGATCTCAACTCGTCTGTTCTTCTCTGGCACTTCGCTGATCGGCTTAGAAGATCCCATTCCCTGATAAGACAATCTGCTACCTTCTATACCCTGTTTCTCAATATAGTCTGTCACAGCCTTTGCACGTTCCTTAGAAAGAGGAATATTGATTTCATCTGTTCCGTCTGTACTTGAATGACCGATCACCTTTATTTTCTTATCCGGATTATCCTTCAAAAACTTCACGATTCCGTCAAGAGCGTTCTTTGAGCCTTCGCTCAACTCTGCGCTTCCTGTCTCAAAATTGATATTGTCGAAACTTGAAGAAACACCCTTCTCCATATTATCCTCAATTGCCTTCGCGATATCATCAACCGTCTCAGCTGTCACGATCACATCTTTTTGGATAGTGTCTCTTGCCGCAGCCAAACTGTCTGCCAACGCTTTTGCACGGAAGATTGAATCCTGATACAAACTGTCTCTTACAAATGTCTCTCTGTCCTCATATCCACAAGAGAAATCTTTATCGTCGTTGCAAGCCTTCATCATAAAGAATCCGAAAAGCATAAGCATCAAGATGACAGGAATCCATTTACAGTTGCAAGATGCATTTGAATCATCATCCGAAACTTCATCAACCTCTTTCTTACTATTAGGTAGCGACGCTGCTGCAGCCAAGAACGGATCAGCATCCTCATTTTCACGTGGGCTATCTATTTTGCTTCCTAGAGCACGAGTCTCTGATGGAGCCTCTGCTTTTTCTTCATGAGCGACGGGAGCATTTCCGGCAGCCAGAGCTTTGAAATTTTCCTGTGCAGCCTCAACATCATAGTCGTTCAAACCTTCTAGCCAGAAGCTTCCTCTTTCGCCCGGACGTGCAGTTTTGCTAAACTCAGCCACCTCAATGCCAAACTGTTTAGCATGTTCCACCACCTTGTTGTAATCAGCTTTTGTCCAAGCCTCAATCATCGCTAGCTCAGTGCCGTCAGCCAAGAAGATAGTCTCGTCGTCACGTTCAAAATATCTTTTTTCATAATTTTTCACACTATCCTTGTTCTTGACATCAAGAAACAAAGACTCTCCAGCCGCAGAGCTAAGGGTTTCTGGAAATGCCTTGTCCAAATCCTCTTTTGTAGATTCCGGATGAAGTAGCAAGTATGCTTCAACAATGCCCAACACAGTACGGCTCTGGGCTTTGCCGTGAACTTTTATTTTGCTGTCCATAATATCTTTTGTGATCTTTTGATTTATTCGTAATTACAAAAATATAAAAAGAATTGATAACTTTGCAGAAATTTACAAATTTGTAGCAAACTATGGCTGTTAAAGCAGAAGAGGAAATCGAATCAGAGCAGATTGAAGTTTACGGAGCAAGAGTCCACAATCTTAAAAATATCGACGTGTCTATTCCACGCAACAAACTGACGGTGATCACCGGACTTAGTGGCAGTGGAAAATCGTCTCTCGCATTCGACACAATCTTCGCAGAAGGTCAACGCAGATATATCGAGACCTTTTCTGCATACGCACGTAATTTCCTCGGCAATGTGGAACGTCCTGACGTGGACAAAATCACAGGGTTAAGCCCTGTAATCTCCATTGAGCAGAAGACAACGAACAAGAATCCCCGTTCCACCGTCGGCACAACGACTGAAATATACGATTTTCTCCGTCTACTTTTCGCCAGAGCCGGAGAAGCCTTCTCATATGAGACGGGAGAGAAAATGGTGAAATACAGTGAAGAGCAAATCCTCAACCTTATAGAGACCGACTACGCTGATGAAGGAATCATCATCCTGGCCCCTGTCGTGAAAGCCAGAAAAGGTCACTATAAAGAGTTGTTCGAGCAGATCCGCAAAAAGGGATTCCATAATGTCCGTGTAGACGGTGAGATTCGCCAGATTGTGCTTGGAATGAAAGTGGACCGATATAAAAACCACAACATCGAGATTGAGGTGGACAAGCTCATGGTGCATGCCAAAGACGCTCACCGAATCCGTGAATCTGTACGTCTGGCAATGAAATTAGGAGATGGAGAGGTGATGATTGTGCGACGCGGAGAAAATGAAGCCCGTCATTTCAGCCGTCATCTGATGTGTCCGACTTCAGGAATATCGTATGCCGAACCTGCTCCACATAATTTTTCATTCAACTCCCCTCACGGAGCCTGCCCATGCTGTAAAGGACTGGGAACGGTGACAACAGTGGATGTAGACAAAATCATTCCAGACAAAAGCATCAGCATCTATTCCGGCGGAATCGTGCCGCTTGGCAAATATAAAAAGAATGTGTTTTTCTCTCAGCTTGAAGTGATTGCAGAGAAATACGGATTCACTTTGAAAGACCCTATCAGAGACATACCCGAAGAGGCTCTGGACATCATCCTTAATGGAACAGACGAACTGATCCAGGTGAAGAATGACGCGACAGGAGTTGTCAGCCGTCCACTTGGATTCGAAGGTGTGATGCAATATGTGGAGATGCAGCAGGAAGACGAAGCGTCTGCCACAGCACAGAAATGGGCATCGCAGTTTAGCAAGACCACCGTCTGCCCGGAATGCCAAGGACAGAGATTGAAGAAAGAGGCATTGCATTTCCGTATCAACGGAGTGAACATCGCACAACTTTCCGAAATGGATTTGGCACAACTGATGGAATGGTGCAAAACAGCGGAATCCGGAATGAGCGACAAACAGAAAGCCATCGCAAGCGAGATTCTGAAAGAGATCGTCACCCGAATACAATTTTTGCTCGACGTTGGTTTGGAATATTTAAGTCTGAACCGCGCAAGTGTCACATTGTCGGGAGGAGAAAGCCAGCGAATCCGTCTGGCCACACAGATCGGATCTCAACTCGTCAACGTGCTATACATTCTTGATGAGCCTAGTATTGGTCTGCACCAAAGAGACAACATCCGTCTGATCAACTCATTGAAGAGTCTTCGTGATGTCGGCAACACAGTGATCGTTGTCGAACACGACAAAGATATGATGCTCAACGCCGACTACATTGTGGATATCGGCCCGAAAGCAGGACGACTCGGTGGAGAGGTGGTCTTCTCAGGCACTCCGAAAGAGATGCTGAAGAAAGGCACAACGACAGCCCAATATCTGTCTGGCGACAGGAATATTCTTCCGAATGAGACATTGCGCGAAGGTAACGGCAAGGCAATCACGCTATATGGGGCAAGAGGAAACAATCTGAAAGGTGCGACGGTAACATTTCCACTTGGTATGTTGATTGTGGTGACTGGAGTTTCAGGAAGCGGAAAAAGTACGCTTATCAACGACACATTGCAGCCAATCCTCAGCCAGAAATTCTACAGATCGCTGCAGGATCCTCTTCCTTACGACGCGATAGACGGAATCGAGAACATAGACAAGGTCATCAACGTCGACCAAACACCAATCGGCCGCACACCACGTTCGAATCCAGCCACTTACACTGGAATATTCTCCGATATCCGAGCTTTATTCGTAAACGCTCCAGAATCCAAGATAAGAGGTTATAAACCGGGAAGATTCTCATTCAATGTAAAAGGAGGAAGATGCGAGGCATGTATGGGCAACGGATTCAAGACCATCGAGATGAATTTCTTGCCAGACGTGTTGACACCATGTGAAGAGTGCCACGGAAAACGATACAACCGAGAAACACTGGAAGTGCGATTCAAAGGCAAAAACATTGCTGACGTGCTCGACATGACCATAAACATGGCAGTTGAATTCTTTGAGAACGTTCCTACCATATATCAGAAAGTCAAAGTGTTGCAGGAAATCGGTTTGGGCTACATCAAATTAGGACAGCCATCCACCACCCTATCCGGAGGTGAGAGCCAACGAATCAAACTGGCTACCGAGCTGCTAAAAAAAGACACCGGCCACACAATGTATATATTAGATGAGCCTACAACTGGACTTCACTTCGAAGACATCAAAGTTTTACTTGGAGTGTTGCAGCGTCTAGTAGACAAAGGCAACACAGTGATTGTGATCGAACACAACCTGGATGTGATCAAAGTGGCGGATTATATAGTAGACATGGGTCCAGGAGGAGGACGCAACGGAGGCAAAGTTGTTTGTTGCGGACGACCAAATGAAGTGGCAGCATGCGAGGAAAGCTATACAGGCAAATTTTTGAAAGAGGAATTTGAGTGGTTAAAAAAGCATACTAAATAGCACTAGAATTAATTAAAACCACAATTACAAACACATGCAGATCGACATATCCATAATCATTGCCGTCTTCAACACACATCATGGTTGAAGATGATTTTCAACATGTTGCAGCAACAAACATATAAGGCGTTTGAAGTCGTCATCGCTGATGACGGATCTTCACAAGAGAGCGTTCATGCTATAGAGCAGATGATAAAGGAAGTGTCTTTTCCCGTGCAACACGTATGGCATGAAGATAACGGATGGCAGAAAGACATCATATTTTAAACAAGGCCGTTGTAGCAAGCAAAGGAGAGTATTTAGTATTTCTAGATGGAGATTGCATTCCAGATAATAATTTTGTGAAAGACCATTATAATCTGCGTCAACACGGTATGATAATAGGAGGACGGAGGGTACAACTTCCACAGAAGCTATCAGATACGTTGACGCCAGAACTTGTAGCCAATGGCATTTAAAACGGAAATCATTAAATTTGCTTTTCTGCAAAGAGAGACACTCTGAAAACGTTTTACGAATTCCACTGAGGATTCGTAATATTTTAGGCATCTGCAAACCCCAAAAAGGAGGTCTGTTAGGATGTAACTTTGGAATCTACAAGCGTGACCTTCTGAAAATGAATGGCTTTGACGAACGATTCCTAGCCCCAGCCACAGGAGAAGACACCGATTTAGAAGCTCGGTTGGCACGTATAGGGATTCCGTATATAGGCACTTATTCATTTGCCGTGTATATCATAAAAAGCACAAAAGAGTGGAGAGAGAACCCAATCCCAACATTCCAATCTTCGAAGAAAACAACAGACTGCAAATAGGCTATACACCTCATGGAATAAAAAAACAGGACAAATAACGTTGTTACAAAATAACAGCCATCTCATTTTAACATTTTTTAAAAATTGAACGTTCATTCAATTTTTTCTCTATATTGAACGTTCATTCAAAAAAAAGTGTTATTTTTGCATCGTTTTATTATCATATCTTACAGATCATGAGGGATAACATGAAAGATATAATAGTGCAAAAGGCATTTGAGCAGTACCTTATCGACGGATACGAGAAGGTCACTGTTTCGACGCTTCAAAAGTCTCTTGACATAGGTCGAGCGACGATGTACTATTATTTCAAAAGCAAAGAGGATCTGTTTGAAGCCGTAATGAGGAAATATTTTTTGGATTTCATCAACGGAGGGCTGAACAAAGTTACAGATTCAACAACAATTTTGGAACTAATTGACATCTACGTCGACTGCTTCAAAGTGATAGCCAGAAGTATGGCGGACTTGAAAAATCCAAACATCACATTTTCCAACTACACCGGGATTCTGTTCTACGCATTCTCACATGACGAATATCTAGCCACAGCGATAAGTGATGTAAAGAAAAAAATCCACTCTGTGTGGGTGGCAGCAATACAGAACAGCATTGAAAACGGTGAGATAAGATCCGACATTGATGTAGACACAATCGCATATACTTTTGAAAGTGTGAAAGGCAACTTCGGAGAAAGGAAAGCAGACGAGACAACAATCAAACATGAGTTGGAATTGTTCAAAAAGTCACACTTAGAGTTATATAAGTTGCTAAAAAAGTAAAAAACATAAATTTTTGACGAACGGTTGTTCGTAAACACAAAAAAAAATGATAGTTTTGCGTTGTTTTAGGTATTGTATGTTGTGGCATACGAATATTGGGACATTGCAGAAAAGATAAAGTTTTAAGATTATGGATAGAAGGGTTGTCATTACGGGAATGGGAATATACTCATGTTTGGGTAAAACCCTCGATGAGGTTCGCGATTCTCTATACACTGGCAAAAGCGGTATCATTTTTGACCAGGAGAGAAAAGACATGGGATTTCGTTCAGCTTTGACATCAAAGCTTGAGATTCCTGATTTGAAGAAAGAGCTTTCTCGCCAACAGCGTCAGTTCATGCCAGAGCAGGCAAAATATGCCTACTGCGCGACAGTTGATGCATTGCGTCAGGCTGGTCTTGACCAGGATTTTCTCGACAAGAACGACGTCGGCCTAATCTATGGTAATGACAGTTCTGCAGTTCCAGTCGTAGAGTCGGTGGAGAAGATCAAAGCTAAAAAAGACACTACTCTATGTGGTAGTGGAGCGATTTTCCAGTCGATGAACTCTACTGTGACGATGAATCTTGGTTGCATTTTCAAATTAAAAGGAATCAACCTTACTATATCAGCCGCATGTGCAAGCTCATCACACTCAATCGGACTAGGAGCCCTATTGATTAAAAACGGACTTCAGGACATTGTCGTTTGTGGTGGAGCGCAGGAGATAAACCCATACGCTGTAGGAAGCTTCGATGGTATCAGTGCTTTCTCGACACGTGAGTCTGAGCCAACTAAAGCATCTCGTCCGTTCGACAGAGACCGTGACGGATTGGTGCCAGGCGGTGGAGCAGCGACAGTGATCATCGAATCGCTTGAGAGTGCAAAACGCAGAGGAGCGACAATTCTTGGTGAAATCCTAGGCTGGGGATTCTCTTCTAACGGAGACCACATCTCTTCTCCAAATGTCGAGGGACCATCAAAATCGTTGGAGATGGCAATCAGAGAGAGCAAGGTGGACTTGAAGAAAGTGGCTTACTTAAACGCTCATGCGACAAGTACACATATCGGAGATGCTCGTGAGGCAACAGCTATCGCAAACGTGCTTGGAGAGTACAAGCCATACGTAGCGTCGACAAAGGGATTCACAGGACATGAGATGTGGATGGCGGGAGCTTCTGAAATCATCTACTCTATGATCATGATGAAGAACGGCTTTATCGCAGAGAATTTGAATTTCGAGAATCCAGACGAGGACACTTGCAGACTAAACATCCCAGCAAGCAGAATCGACACAGGTTTCGACACATTCATCTCCAACTCATTCGGTTTCGGCGGTACAAACTCTACACTAGTCGTAACTGATTACAAAGAATAAACAAAAGGAAAAACTAAACAATTAAACAATAAAAAAATGGCAAATCAAGAACTAATCGAAAAGATTAACACAGTGTTGTCTGAGGAGTTTGAAGTGGATATCGAAAACATCACTCCAGATGCTAACATCAAATCTACACTTGAGCTTGATTCACTTGCAATTGTAGACCTAGTAGGTTTGGTAGAGAACGAGTTTGGTGTTAAGATTCCTAGTGCAGAGGTAGGAACTATCCTTACTTTCCAGAGTCTTTATGATTACATTGCTGAGCACCAGGCATAAGCTAAATTACTAAAGATGAAACAACCTTTGTACGAAGGAGAAAGTATCAAAAAGCTCATACCGCAGCGTATGCCGATCATGATGGTCGACACGTTCTATGATGCTACTCCGGAAGAAGGGCATACAGGATTGACTGTTGCCGAAGATAACTTTTTCTGTCGCGAAGGACACTTTATTGAGCCGGGTTTGATTGAGCACATTGCTCAATCAGCCTCGGCTTTTGCTGGTTATAACGCCATCGCAGAAGGAAAAGAGACTCCAATCGGATTCATTGGAGAAGTAAAAAATTTCAAGGTGAATTTTCTGCCTAAGGCAGGAGACAGAATCCTTACAGATATAAAGATCCAAAGTGTAGTGATGAACATCACACTACTTACAGCAGAAGCCAAAGTAGATGGAAATGTCGCAGCAAGCTGCACAATGAAGATCTTCATCAAAGAGTAACCACAAACGTCTACAAGTTTGCTATGGCAACGGCTGAAATTAAATCCAAAGAATTAAAAGACTTTGTAAAAATCAAAGTTCGCTTTTCAGAAGTGGATTCGATACGCGTCGTTTGGCACGGCAGCTACGTTGCCTATCTCGAAGACGGAAGAGAAGCGTTCGGCAGACGATACGGACTCGGATATAACGACATGTTCAAAGCCGGTCTGACCGCCCCTATTGTCGACGTGAGCATTCAATACAAATCACCAGCCACAGTAGACGATATATTGGTGTTGGAGACAAAATATGTGCCATCCAGAGGTGCAAAACTTGTGTTCGACTACTCATTATACAAACTTGAAAACAAAGATCTTTCGGACGAAGAAGCCTTCTCGCCGAAAGAGGACACACATAAACTTATTCTTACTGCCCGCACGACGCAGTTGTGGATGACAGGCAGTGAGTTGGAAATATCAACACCAAAATTTTTCCAAGACTGGAAAGACAAATACGGTTTTGGTGTAAAAAAATAAATTGCAATGTTGCTTAACAGTTATTTTGAAATCACAAACAAAGTTTCTACAGACGACGGTTTTCGTTATTCGGTAAGACTCAATCCGAACCACGAGGTATACAAAGGACACTTCCCCGGAATGCCAGTTTGCCCTGGAGTCTGCAGCACCCAAATGATACGAGAGTGTATTCAAGAAGCCACTGGTGTAAAGCTGCTTATCTCAGAACTGAAGCAAGTGAAATTTTCTTCGTTGATCACTCCGAATGAAAATCCGAATATGGATATCGTATTCTCTCTGTCGGATGAAGGAGACTCATACAAAACAAAATGCACAATTGAAAGTGGAGACACAACATTCCTAACATTAAAGGGAGAACTTAAAAAAATGCAATAAGAGAAAGAGATAGAAATGGCACGCATAGCACTAGCGATATATCATTTTTTAGAGCGAAACAGACTGTTAATGTATGTTTTGCTCTTTGTTAGTTTTGCTTTCTTCGTCTATGAAGGAACAAAAATGACCTACGAAGAGGACATCACACGTCTTCTTCCACAACCCAAAAACGAACACGGAGAAAATGTTGTTTTCTCAAATCTAAAGGTTAAGGATAAGATTTATTTGGTGTTCAAACCAAATTCTGATTCCATAGACCACGAAACATTGGCAGCACGCTGTGACGAATACATGGATTCCCTTATTGTTCGTGACAGTGCAAACAAATACATAGCCGACATTCTTTACAAGATAGACAACAACATGATGATGGGAGCGATGGACTACCTGTCGAAAAGTTTGCCAACATATCTTGAAGATGACGATTACAAAGCAATCGATTCTTTGCTTACTCCAGATGCGGTGAAAGCTTCGATGGAACGCAACGCGGCAATGGTGTATTCTCCGATGATGGGATTGTCGGAGCTTGTATCCCGAGACCCGCTTGGAATGAAGGATGTATTGCTTGGCAAGGTAGACAAGATGAAGGAAGGTCTTGGAGGCAGTTACGCCATGATCAACCAACATTTTTTCACTCCAGACTCAGCTCTTTGCATCGCATTCATGTCGCCAGGATTCGCGTCTACTGATTCTAAAAAATCTGCGAAACTAGTCACTGAAATGGAAGATGTCATCAAAGATTTCGTAGAATTGCATCCCGACGTCGACATCTACTATCATGGAGCTCCTGTGCAGAGCGTATACAATTCACGTCAGACGAAGAAGGATTTGGCATACACGTTGTCGATATCTATGGTATTCATCTGTATCGTCATCTGTTTCTGTTTCAAGAACTGGGACACATTGCCGATGCTGCTTCTACCAGTCGTCTACGGAGCATTCTTCGCGCTTGCAACTCTCCACATATATCAAGGTTCCATGTCGTTGCTAGCTTTGGGAATCGGTGGTGTAGTGCTTGGAGTGGCGTTGAGCTACTGCCTGCACGTACTGGTCCACTACAAATATGTGTCTGATCCGGAGACGGTGATCAAAGACCAGACTACTCCCGTCATACTCGGCTGTCTGACAACAATCGGAGCGTTCATGAGCCTTATGTTCACAGAGGCTTCTTTGCTTCGTGATTTCGGAAAGTTCGCATCTTTGGCTTTGGTCGGAACGACATTCTTCTCACTTGTGTTCCTACCACATTTCTTCAATGTAAACAGAAATAAAAAGAATGAGAAAGCATTCAAGAAATTGGAGGCATTCAATTCATATCCTTTTGAAAAGAAGACATGGCTGATCATATCTATTTTGGTAATCAGCATCATCTGTCTGTTCACAAAAAGTTTAGTACAGTTCGACACTGACCTAAAAAACATCGGATACAACGAACCACGAGTTTTGGAAAGTCAGGAACTTCTTGCAGACCATTCCACAAAGGAATACCGCACAATCTACTATGCGACAATAGATGAAGACCTCGACTCGGCATTGACTTTTAACAAGACTCTGTACGCAGAGTTGGAAAATCAAAAGACCAACAAGAAAGTTTCAAGCTACGGAAACACCGCATCTTTGTTCATTACAACAAAAGAACAAAGATCAAGAATAGAGAAGTGGAACAATTTCTGGTACGGAAAAGAGAAACGAGCTGAGAAACTAAACACATTGATGGCGGCTGAGTGTCCGAAATATGGATTCTCAATGGATTTCTTCCAGCCATTCTGGGGAATGCTCAACGCCAACTATGAGCCTACATCTCTATTTGAATCAGACGCATTTCCAAGCAGTCTGAAATCAAACATGATCGAATACACAGACAACAAATATATCCTGTTCACCCCTGTACAAATAAAGCCATCTGACAAGAGAGAGGTGACCGACCGTATTGTCGACACGGAAGTTTCAGGAGCAAGACGTTTTGTCATCATCGACCCATTCTACTACACAGAAGAGTTGGTAGAGATAATGAACAACGACTTCAACGTAGCTTTGTTCATCTCAAGTATATTCGTTTTCTTGGTTCTTCTGATCTCATTCCGCAGCACAACACTCGCATTGATAGGCTTCGTCCCAATGTCGTTGAGCTGGTACATCGTGCTTGGAGTCATGGGTGTTTTGGGAATCAAATTCAACTTGGTGAACATCGTCATCAGCACATTCATCTACGGTATCGGAGTGGACTACTCTATCTTCATCATGGATGGATTATTGTCTAACTTCCGAACTAAGAAACAATTGCTTGTTTTCCATAAAACAGCCATTCTGTTCTCAGCGTTTGTGCTCATAGTTGGAATTTCATCTCTGTTGTTCGCCACTCACCCGGCAATGAAGAGCATCGGATTCTCAACATTGGTAGGAATGTCGGCGACGGTGATCATCGCATATTCGTTGCAGCCATTCTTGTTCTACTGGTTTATCAAGAGACGCACTCGCAAAGGGCTTGCTCCTATCACTTTCTACAACCTTATGCATCCAAAATCATTCTTCCGTCCTAACGGAATGAATGACGCTCAGAAGTTGAGAAACAACTATGAATACAAAGGTCTTGAAGTGGAGCAAGGATTGAAAGAGGAGCTTGCGGCGACAACACACTACAAACTGTTCCTACGCGATGTGTTTGCAGCTCAAAATTTGCTCAACTATGGTTGTGGCGCCGCATACCTGTCGTACTGGTTTACACTTAAAAACGAGACTGTCAAAGTGTTCTCATTCGACGATGACAAAGATGATTTGCTTACAATAGCGTCATTCTGCTATTTGCGTAACTCAAGAATGACATTCTCCGCTGAAATCGACGACTTGGCAACTGTGCCAAGAAACGTGGAAAACGATTCGTTCAAGACTGACTCGACAGACAACAGTTTCTCAATTGTTGTCATCAACCGTTCTTTGCCAAACACAGACGCCGACATGCTGGAGATTGCAAGCAGTGCCAAAATAGTGTATGTCAGAAAAGATGTGTTGGACATTTTTGAATCTTCTGTCACAAAACTTGGTTTCAACAAGACTGCAGAAGACGATGTTTTTGTTCGTTACACAAAAGAGTAACCCCAAAAAGACAAGACAATGAAATATGATGTTGTGATAATTGGAGCTGGGTTGGGTGGACTTGAATGCGGATACATCTGTGCGAAGCACGGAAAAAATGTCTGCGTGCTTGAACAAGGCATCACACTTGGCGGATCATTGCAGGTGTTCAAACGCAAAGGCCACACATTCGACACTGGCTATCACTACATCGGAGCATACGACAAAGGACAGTCGTTGCACCGTCTTTTCGATTATTTCAACCTCACTCATCTTCCATTTCAAAAAATGGATCCCAATTATTTCGATGAGGTTGTCTACAAAGGCAAATCCTACCGTTTCGCAAACGGGTATGATAATTTTGTTGACGCATTGGCTGAAGAATTTCCAAGCCAGCGTCAGAATCTGAAAAAATACGTTGACTTTCTATCAAAGGTCGGCGACAATATCTTCAACCAGTTTTCTCCAAAAGATCTTGATTCTTTCTACACCGCTTCCCTATTCGGACAGTCGGCATATGATTTTCTGAAGGAGACATTCACAAATGAAGATCTGATAAATGTAGTTTCCGGCACAAGTCTAAAACTAGAATTGAAGAAGGAGACGTTGCCCCTTTACACTTTCGCGCAGATCAACGACAGTTTCATACGTAGTGCCTACCGATTGAAAGGAGGAGGCGGACAAATTGCGGAATCTCTTGCCGCAGACATTGAAAAGATGGGTGGAATCGTGAAGAAGAACTCAAAAGTGGATGAGTTGGTGGAAGTCGACGGAAGGATCGCATACGCACGTCTTGCCAACGGAGAGGAGATCCAAGGAGAGACATTCATCTCTAGTGCTCACCCGTCTGCCACTTTGGAACTGGTAAAGGAGAGCTCTAAAATACGCAAGATCTATCGCAACAGAATTTCCCGTCTGCAAAACACGACAGGAATGTTCACCGCCAACATCAAGTTGAAAAAAGACACTCTTCCATATTTGAACCGCAACCAATATTTCTACGACACAGATGATGTTTGGAATGTTTGCGACGGAGACGATTCTCATATCAAGGGTGCATTGATGAGCTATCAAGTGCCTGAAGACGGTGGTGATTATGCGGAAAATGTCGACATCATAGTGCCAATGTCTTGGGCTGCGGTGGAGCAATGGGACGGCACAAAAGTGATGCAAAGAGGTGAGGAATACGAGGTGATGAAACAGAAGAAAGCTGAAGAATGCGTGGATTTTGTTTCAAAATATGTGCCGCAGCTGAAAAATGCGGTAGACACGATATACACAAGCACTCCGCTTACATATAAAGATTACGTTTCGACTGTAGAAGGCTCGGCATACGGTATCCGCAAAGATTACAACAATGTCATGCAGACGTTGTTGACTCCACGCACTCCTATCGAGAACCTGTTATTGACAGGACAGAGTCTGAATCTCCACGGTATTCTTGGTGTGTCCATGACATCTTTGTTTACCACAGCTGAGATTGTAGGAATGGATACTGTGAAAGAGGACCTGAAGCTATAAAGATTGCAAATGGCGGAATCCATCGCATCCACCTATCACACTAAAATGAGGATTGTTAAGGGCCCATGTTTGATTGATATTGGCCCTAACCCCTTCCTTAGTGCGAGCCGTAGGCGAGCACATAAATTTAATAAAACCACAGAGAGAAAAAGTTCATAGAGAAAGACTTCGTCTTTTTATGAGAAAAGGAGGTTGGATTTCGATCAGAAAATGGAAAATGATTCACAGATTACAATTCATCGAACTCACGTTAAATTATTTGATTTTCAATAGAGTATAAAACGCAAACAGATTAGACTTCTCTAAGTTTTAATCAAATCATTCTTAAAAGCACTCATTATGAAAGCACTATTTATCGGTGGCACAGGCACCATCAGCATGGCTATCACACGTTCACTAGCCACAAATCCAGATTGGAAACTTTATCTGTTAAACCGAGGCACTCGTTCGGCGGAGCTTCCTTCAAATGTCAAGGTCATAAATGTAGCCGACGTGAATGATGAAGCATCTGTTGCAAAAGCTATCGGAGGTATGACATTCGACACAGTATGTGATTTCATCTGTTTCCATAAAGAGCAGGTGGAACGAGACATCCGTCTGTTCAAAGGCAAGACACGCCAATTTATGGTGATCAGTTCAGCCTCAGCATACCAAAAGCCATTGTCGTCCCATATAGTGAATGAGGCGACCCCACTTGCCAATCCATACTGGCAGTATTCACGTGAGAAAATAGAGATTGAGGAGAGATTGATGCAGGAATACCGTTCCAACGGTTTCCCTATCACAATCATACGACCAAGCCACACATACGACGAACGCAGTATTCCGCTTGGTGTACATGGTAAGAATGGAAGTTATCAAGTGATAAAGCGAATGCTAGAAGGCAAACAAGTGGTTGTACACGGCGACGGCACATCACTTTGGACGATGACGCACAACTCCGATTTTGCAAAAGGATTCATCGGTTTGATGGGCAATATTCATGCGATTGGAGAATCATTCCAGATCACATCAGACGAAGTGTTGACATGGAATCAGGTCTACCAGAGCATAGCAGACGCATTAGGAGTGGAATTCAAGCCATGCTACGTCGCATCGTCATTCCTTGCATCAGTAAGCGATTACGACTTCACCGGTTCTCTTATTGGAGACAAAGCCAATTCCGTTGTGTTTGATTGTTCCAAACTGAAAAGAGCAGTGCCAAACTATTGTGCGACGACACGATTCGACCAAGGAGTGCGCAAGACCATTGCGAATGTGTTAGCGACCCCAAGTTTGCAACGTCTTGATCCAGAATTTGACGCATGGTGCGACAAAGTGATAGAAGCGATGGAGATGGCAAAAAAGATGGTGATTGGATAAAAATAACTTGAACTATAAAACCATAGATTATGTATAATAAGAAATTTGTCTGGTTTATGGCCTCCATAGCAGCGACGGGAGGTCTGTTGTTTGGCTTCGACACAGGAGTGATCAGCGGAGCCATTCCGTTTATGCAGAAAGATTTGAATATCAGCGACAGCGGAATTGAGGACATCACAACATTTGCGTTAATCGGAGCGATGATTGGAGCTTTAGTGAGCGGATATCTGAGTGACAAATTCGGAAGAAAACGAATCATTTTGGCAGCGGCTGTAATATTCCTTTTGGGAGCAATTGGATGTGGCAGTGCTGACGGAGTGACAGGATTGATGGCAGCACGCATTTTCTTGGGCATTGGTATTGGAGTAGCATCATTCTCCACCCCACTCTATTTAGCAGAGATTTCACCAGCGAGCATACGAGGAACACTGGTGTCTATGTTCCAATTGCTCATCACGGTGGGTTTGCTAGGAGCATTTCTCAGCGACAGTGCCATTGCGGATGATGCGAACAACAGTTGTTGGCGAAACATGTTCTATGTAGGTGTAATTCCAGCCATCATACTCCTTGTCGGCATGTTCTTCCTGCCAGAGAGTCCACGTTGGCTGTTAAGCAAAGGGCACGAGGCAGAGGCGATAAAGATTTTGGAAAAAATTGAAGACCCTTCGATCATAGCCGAAGAAGTCAACAAAATGAAATCAGACATTGCTCAGACAAAAGAAGAATTGAGCATTACCGAAACATTCAAACAGAAGTGGATGTTTTATCCATTAATGTTGGCAGTACTAATCATGTTCTTCCAGCAAGCAGTAGGAATCAACACCGTCATCTATTATGGTCCAAGCATTTTCCAGAAAGCAGGATTTGAAAGTGGAGAAGCGGCACTAATGGCACAGGTCAGTGTCGGGGTGGTGAATGTGATCTTCACGATAGCCAGTTTGTTTCTAATCGACAGAATCGGCAGAAGAAAACTATTCTTCTTAGGCATGACAGGAATGGTTGTGACATTGTTGATGATTTCATACGGATTCATAAGCCTTGCCGACGATGGCACCAACGGACGCTATCTAGTAGTTGCAAGCATGCTTCTATACATTGTCTTCTTTGCAATCAGTATGGGTCCATTAGGATGGCTGATCATCACAGAAGTTTTTCCAGTCAAGGTAAGAGGAGTCGGCAGTTCCATTGGTTCATTGGCAAATTGGGGATTCAACTCACTTATCGTATGGACATTCTATAAATCAATCAAAGGATTCACAAACTTTTTCGGAGGCGACGAGTCGTATGGAACAGCAGGTGTATTCTGTATGTTTGCTGCCATTGCACTTATCGGAATCATTTGGGGATATTTCTTCCTTCCTGAAACAAAAGGAAAGAAATTGGAAGATATAGAGAGACACTGGAAAAACGGAGGATCTCCAAAAACACTGTAATAGGATAAATAAATATAAAACGCCACGGTTTTTATACTGATCCGTGGCGTTATATTTTATTGCTGTCCACTAAAATTTCATTCCTCTCTTTCCAAATTTAGAGGATTCAAAAATTCAGCATTTTGCATTTATAATTTAGCATTTACTTCAGGTTTTCCGTCCTTTCAATGACATACAATGGCCTTCTCTTAACCTCCTTATAGATCTTTCCCACATATTCTCCCACAACGCCTATCGCCAACAGGACGGCACCGCCTATCAACCAAAGGCTGACCAACAATGATGTCCAACCTGGAATAGTGTGACCTATATAGTGTGAATACAAACCATATCCGATCGCCAAAATTGCTATAAAAATAAAGAAAATGCCGAAAGAAAAAATCAGACGGAGTGGCTTGACACTGAATGATGTTATTCCGTCGACTGCAAAATTCATCATCTTCGCCAACGGATACTTACTTTCACCAGCAAATCGCTCACTACGGTCATAGTAGACATCTGCTGTCTTAAATCCAAGAGTGCGAACCATTCCACGCAAAAATAGATTTCGTTCAGGCATTGCCACCAACGCCTTCAATGCCGCACTACCCATCAATCGAAAATCCGCATGGTTATACTTGACATCTGTCCCCATCACAGACATTAGCTTATAAAAAGCCAAAGCTGTGTTTCGCTTAAACCAAGTGTCTGTCGTACGTTCACGTCTCACACCATACACCACCTCAACACCTTCATTATATTTGTCGACCATCTCAAAGATGGCATTTGTATCGTCCTGTAGATCAGCGTCGATACTGACAGCCATGTCACAACATTCAGAAACAAGAGTCAAACCTGCAAACAAAGCATTCTGATGACCGGCATTGTGTGCCAGTTTGATGCCAGATACATGAGGATCATCCTTTGACAACTCGTCTATTATCTGCCATGTCTTGTCTCGACTTCCGTCGTCCACATACACAACTCCACCGGAAACAATCTTCCCCGACTGCTCCATGCTTGTGATAACTTCCAGCAATCGTTTGTTTGTCTCGTGCAATACTTCCTCCTCATTGTAGCAAGGAACGACTATTTTCAAAACTCCCTTTCTCATCTTTTTTATTTTACTAATGTCGTTTTCTTATGCGAAACCAAATATTCGTATGCAGCAAAACGACGTCGCAATAAAGTATCTAAAATCAGGCAAGAATCACCAGATGCCAACTCTTTATAATTCTCTCGAATATTGTATATTTTCCTAAAATCCGAACGAGGATCTATCAAACATAGATAGGAGGAATCTCTTGCACAAAGCATTCCATCCGTTGAATATACAACTGAAGAGGTCGGATTGTCCAACACGTTTCGTCCAAATCCTAGATTATCATATTCAATGCCAAGCAACGACATCAATATCGATGGTATATCTGTCTGACAACAGAACGTATTAATCGTACGTTTGCCAATCTTTGGTGAATGGATAATCAATGGCACATGGTTGAAACTCTCAGCAACCTCACACTCTGGTCGTCCAACGATTTTTCCGTGATCGGCGACAAAGACAAAAACGGTGTTTTCATAAAGTCCACATCTCTTCATGCCCTCAAAAAATCGTCTTAAACAATAATCGGAATATAAGACAATCGCATACTCGGCATCCCAGCCATGAGCATCAAACCAATCCGGCACGACGTATGGCGGATGGTTGGAAATTGTGAGCAACACACTAAAAAATGGCTGTTGCATCGTCTTCAGCTCATTCAAAGCGTAATCGAACAGGAATCCGTCACTGACTCCAAAACTGTTGACTATAGAATCTCTTGGATAATCCTCCTGCGAACGGATATGCTTGAATCCATTGGTGCGCAAAAAAGCGTTCATATTGTCGTACTGGCTTTCATGCGTCATATAAAATGATGTCGAATAGTCTTTCTCAGCGAAGACGTTGGGCATTCCATAATATGTAGGGATATCCGTGCCCTTCATCGCATTTCTCGACAAGACGGTAGGGAATCCATACAAAGTGGAATATATGCCCTGATTTGTATGGTTGCCAACACTATAGAAATTATCAAACGAAAGACTTTCATTCCACAAACTATCCAAAAAAGGAGTCATTCTCACATCACATCCGAAATGTTGCATCAGTTTGGCACTCATACTCTCCATCAAGATAATCACAACATTTGGTTTTTCCCCTTCTGCAAAAATAGCCGACGAATCTCGTTTGCAGTGACGTTGCAGGGATAGCGAGTCTGCCACAAATATATCTTGTGATCCCTTTTGCATATCACATCTGATTTCTCGCACCGCCGTCTCTCCATCCATAAGGTTCAGTCCACGGTTTTCTCGTCGGTTGTTGTCAATATAGGTGTTGAGCAGATTGAATGCCGCATTCACACCAAGTCTGTTCAAAAAATAATCGTCACAATAATACGCCGCCGACACTTTTATAGGATTATACCCCATTCTGCCACGGATTCCAAACATACACAATCCTATCACCACAAGAGATGCGGCAAAGATTTTCAATCTGTCGACGTAATCGACCACCGTCTTCTCCGACAATAATCCTTCCAAAGTCTTTTCCGACTGGCTCCAAATGAAAATGGAGAAAAGAGCGATGAGCGATAATCCACTAATTATCAGCACCCAATACGACGGCTCTTCAAGAATCATCGTCACAGCCGTGCCAGCCTCCTCCGTCCACTCAAAAATAGATGAATTGATGACATTTGAAAAATACTTGAAATACTGAAGATTAGCAGCTTGAAGCGCTATTTCCACAGACAACACAGCTATGACAACCGCCACAACTGTACGCCAAACATACTTGTTGAAAAAAGGAATTATCGAACTGATAAACAATAATAGCACGTATGGCAGAATCATCACATAGCACACTGCCACATTATCAAGCCAAACTCCACGCACAAATGCCGGCCAAACCAGATTTGAGACAGTAGCGTCGACAAAATCATTCAGATAAAAATATTGCGCAAGTCGCAACACTGATAAAACCAATAATGCTGCGAGATGCGTAGTTATAACAAACCTGAAAGCCTTAAAAAAATTATTCATAGAGATGATACTTTTTTGACTTACGTCTCCACGACGATTCCGAATCTCTCCATATATCCTTCACATCGTCAAAACGATACCTTTCCGACATCTTCAGACGAATCATGTTTGTGCCACAAACATTGTCGAAACTCTTTTTCGTCTTTTCTGAACACATTCCAAATATATCTTTCGACGGATAAAGATTATGCATTGCCTCCAACACTCTGAACTGGACTTCCGTCAGCCTTGCTTTCTGCAAATCATCCACATAGACTTGCACTCCCTGAACAATTTTGCCAGAAAGAGCTGAGAATTGCGGTTTATATACAATAGGACGGAATGAGACTCCATCCAACTTCATATTATTCAGCTCCATAGCCAACGAATCAGCATTCACCCAATCTGCAGCAAAAGCGTCGAAAGGGATTGTATATCCCACTCCTATCTGAAGAACACCAAGTTCTCCCACAATACCACTCATCGGATAATAGGCTGCGCACTGCCAATAAGGAATCTGCGGAGATGTCATCACCCAACGCAATCCCGTCTGCGAATAATCCATGTCTCGTCTCCATCCTTTCATCGGCACAACAGTAAGATTACACTTCTTTTTTGTCATTTCCTCTTCGTTGAGCAAATTGGCAAGTTCACCTGGAGTCAGACCATAGACATATGGGATAGGATATTTGCTGATGAAGCTGAAATAACCCTCACTCACAAGTGGACCCTCCACCTTGTTTCCTCCAAGCGGATTAGGACGGTCGAGCACGACAACCTCCTTCCCATTTTCTCCTGCAGCCTCCATCAAAAGCCCCAATGAACTGATGAATGTGTAGGAGCGACAGCCGACATCCTGAATATCGTAGACCACCACGTCCACATCCTTCAACATTTCAACAGTAGGCTTCTTCGTTTTGCCATATAGACTGTGGACCTTCAATCCCGTCTTCGAATCGACGGATCCACTGACAGTTCCTCCTGCGTAGACATTGCCACGCACCCCATGTTCGGGAGCAAACAGACAGACCAGATTGACACCGTCTGCTGAATTCAAGACGTCAATCGTGCTTTGCAAATTGGAATCCACTCCAGTAGCATTAGTGAGCAGACCAACTCTTTTTCCCTTCAATATATCAAAATCACGCTGTTTGAGCACATCGATTCCAAGCGTCACCTGAGCCAACGCAGACAGGACGTAAAGAAAAGACATGCAAAGCGACAAGATTATCCTCATGAACATACAATTATTTATTATCGAATACAAAATTACTCTTATTTTTTGGAAATTCATATTGGCATTTGAATTCATCTTAAGAAGCCGTTTAGATTTAATTAAAATATTTTGGAAATAGTGTTGGATTGTTAAGGGCGGAACACCCTTAACAATCCTCATTCTAAGGCACTTTAAACATAGTAATAAAAATCCGCTATATTGTACCACATAATCCCATATTTTGTTTGAATCACAATGCCATTTATTTGTATGTTATTAGTATTTTTGCAAAGAACTTATATGATTTACAAAACATGAGAACTTATTTGAGCATTATCGCGTTCCTATTTTCTATTATTATGATGCCGGCCCATGCCGCGAAGAAACATGAACTACGAGGAGCGTGGATTGCCACTGTCGCCAATATCGACTGGCCGTCAACAAAAGGCAATTACGAAAAGCAGAAAGACGAGATGATCGCGATGCTCGACTCGCTTCACAGCTGCAACATCAACACCATATTCCTTCAGGTGCGTCCATGCGCGGATGCACTCTACAAATCAGAAATGGAGCCATGGAGTGCTTATCTTTCCGGCAAACAAGGTTCAGAAGTGAACTATGACCCGTTAGCCTTTGCGATTGACGAATGCCACAAGAGATGTATGGAAGTGCATGCTTGGATAAACCCATACCGAGTGACAAACGGAGAGGGAGTGGATAAATTGAGTAAGAATCATCTCTATTTCCGTCGCCCCGAACTATTTCTGACCTATGGAGGAAAGGTATATTTCAATCCCGGTCTTGAGGAAGTACGTGATTATCTGACGAGTATTGTGATGGATATTGTCCTTCGTTATGATGTCGACGGAATTCACATGGACGACTATTTTTATCCATACAAAGTGGCAGGAGAGGAATTTCCAGATTTTGAAACATTCAAAAACCATCACCGTGACCAATACGACCGTCAGGCATGGCGACGCGATAATGTCAACCTTGTAGTGAAGATGATTCACGACGCCATCCACAGAGCAAAACCTTGGGTATGGTTTGGAGTCAGCCCATTCGGTGTGTACCGCAACGAAAAAGACGACTGGAGAGCCACAAAAGCAGGAGCTTCATGCACCAACTATGATGAATTATGCGCAGACGTGCTATTGTGGTTGGAAAAAGGTTGGATCGATTACGCCGCTCCACAGCTATATTGGGAACTAGGACGTGAAGGTCTCGACTACGGAGTGTTGAGCAAATGGTGGGGAGACTGGTCGTACGGCAGAAACATGTTCGTCGGACTTTATGCAAGCGGTTTGGCAGTGAAGAAAGACAAAGCATGGAAAGAAGGCAACGAAGTGATCCGCCAATTAAACACAAGCTACAACAACAATAAAATCAACGGATATATCTTCTACAGTGCAAAGTATCTGCGTGATAACTACCGTGGATTGAAAACAGATTTGAAAAAAGACCTGTTCAGATACCCAGCTCTTGTGCCAGTGGACCCAATGACAGAAAGTTCACCGTCATCCGCACCTAAAGGGCTTAAAATAGAGGGCGACATGATGCGATGGAAACCAGTTGTGAAGAAAGGCGGATTCGACACAAGATATTATGCGATCTACTGTTTCAGTGAATTTGAAGACGTAGATTTGAACAAAGTGGAAAGAATAATAGCGTTCACACAAGCATCAGAAGTCGACGTGCAGGAATTCCGTCTTCCCAATGGAAACTATAAATTCGTAGTCACATCAATCAACAAATTCAGACACGAATCAAAAGCGTCAAAACCGGTTGAATTTGAAAAGAGATAATGTTGAGGTTAGGGATTGAAGGTTAGACGGCAGGAACCAAAACTCGTAGAGACGCACGGACGTGCGTGTCAACCGACATAAAATAACGGATATGAAAAATCAATTTTTAATTATAGTGTGTAGTTTAATCACACTATGTCCCTTTGCCACAGGACAGACTATCGGATACTACGACCGTATAAAAAAAGATGTTGAGCAGATAGCTGCCGAATTAAGTTCCCAATACGATTCTATAATTGTATTTTCTGCCGACAGTCGTCATCTAATAATTACCAATAAGAATATTTATGACGAAGGAAAATTGTTAGGACTTGAAATGTATCAGGGGAGAACCGTAAACGACACTTTAATATTTGAAAAATTCGATGAAACCGACACCAACTTGCCTTGTGCGTTTACAAAAGAAGTATTCAAACTGGACACATCCATCAAATGCAATTTTGAAGAAAAGCAAGACCATCTAGAATTAGTGGGCAAGACATTAAATGTATTATCCGTTATTGAAAATGGCAATGTGAAGTGCAAACATATATTAGAGGTAAAATGCACAATTGATAATAAATACGACCTAAAAGACGATATAGTCGGCTATGCTATTTTATTGTTTCTCTATGCAGATGGCAAAGACAGAGAAAGAATAATAACCAAGCCATAAACAAAAAAATCTATACAATCATTTTTTTAGCAAATCACCAGTAGGAAAACATACAGAAACGTCATTTCACAATAGGACCGCACAATCAAGTTTGCAGTAAACATAAAAAAATCCGAACACTTACGTGTCCGGATTTTTATTTTTTGGAAATCTATTGATTACTCCTCGTTCAAAGTGAATCTCTTGAATGCTGATACAGAAATACCCTTCTTTGAGCAGAACTCCTTAACAGAGATCTTACCAGCCTCATCGCCACCACCTTCGTACTTCTGATCAAGAAGAGTGCACTCCTTGAAGAACTTAGACATACGACCGTCAACGATTTTCTCAACCTTAACCATGTTGATGTTAGCAGCAGCCTCAGCACCAACCTTAGCGATGATCTCGCGAGCCTGAGCAGCCTGCTCCTCAGTCAACCATCCCTTAGTGATGTTAGAGTTGATATGATCCTCGCTGTCTACGTGAGCTGGGTTGATACCAGCCTTCTTGATAGCAACCTCGATAGCACGGTCAACTTCCTCTTTCTTAGTCTTCTCGATAGCGATAGCACGCTCGCTGTCCTTAGTAGCCTGAGGAATAGAAGCCTCATCAAGAGCAGCTGGAGCCATAGCAGCAACGTGCATAGCCACACCACGTGCAGCCTCTACATCAGCGTTTGCCTCATTAAATGCGATTACTGTTGCAAGCTTGTTACCTGGGTGAACATAGCTAACTGTAGAAGCACCCTTAACAACCTCGTAAGCACCCATTTCCATCTTCTCACCTGTCACACCTGAACGCTCAGCGATCAAATCAGCAACCGAACGACCATCAATTGCAGCAGCTAGAAGAGCATCCTTATCTGCAACCTTGTTTGCAAGAGCGAAATCAAGAATATTCTTTGTAAGAGCGACGAAATCTGCATTCTTAGCAACGAAGTCAGTCTCACACTTAATAGCGACGATACAAGCGAAATCGCCGTTAACACCTGCAAGTACACAACCTTCTGAAGCCTCACGATCGCTTCTCTTAGCTGCGATTGCCTGACCACGCTTACGGATAAGAGCGATTGCCTGCTCCATATCACCATTAGCCTCTGTAAGTGCATTCTTACAATCCATCATACCAGCGTTTGTAAGATCACGAAGCTTCTTAATATCTGACATTGAAACTGCCATAACTTTCTTAACTTTTATAAATGTTGTAAAATAAAAAGAACCTCGAATCAGCCTCAAAAATGAAGAGCCGTTTCGAGGTTCATTCTTTATAATCTAAAACTTTGGATTACTCCTCTGTTGCAGCCTCTGGCTTGCTCTTCTTTGCAGAACGAGTTCTACGCTCCTTCTTTGGCTCTGCAGCCTCAGCCGACTCATTTTCAGTCTTCTCAGCCTTACGCTCCTCTAGACCCTCACGGATAGCACCGTTTACAGCATCAAGGATAACCTCGATAGACTTAGTTGCATCATCGTTAGCTGGGATTACGAAATCCACAGAATTAGGGTTAGAGTTAGTATCAACGATACCGAAAACTGGAATACCTAGACGCTTAGCCTCCTTGATAGCGATGTGCTCCTTCATAACGTCGATTACGAAAAGAGCAGAAGGAAGGCGGCTTAGGTCAGCGATAGAACCCAGGTTCTTCTCCAACTTGTTTCTCTGGCGAGAAATCTGAAGCTTCTCACGCTTTGACAAGTTATCGAATGTACCGTCAGAGATGTTCTTATCGATCTGAGCCATCTTCTTAACAGCCTTACGGATTGTAGGGAAGTTTGTCAACATACCACCAGCCCAACGCTCAGTGATGTATGGCATACCAACCTCAGTTGCCTTGTCTGCTACGATCTGCTTTGCCTGCTTCTTTGTAGCAACGAAAAGGACTTTCTTGCCCGACTTTACTATTTGTTTCAAAGCTGCAGCAGCCTCATCAACCTTTGCTACAGTTTTGTGAAGATCAATAATATGAATACCATTACGCTCCATGAAGATGTAAGGAGCCATAGCTGGATTCCATTTTTTCTTGAGGTGACCAAAGTGGCAACCTGCCTCAAGTAATGCATCAAAATTAGTTCTTGACATTTTTTTGGTTTTTAATCGTTTACCTTCTTTTAATTAAATCAATGAGATAGTAGCTATAAAAGATCTACCCCATTTAGATACTAAACGTATACTTATGCTGCAATTAAGCTGCAACGCCAAGTACTAACGTTTGCTGAACTGGAACTTGCGTCTTGCCTTTGGCTGACCTGGCTTCTTACGCTCAACCTCACGAGCGTCACGAGTCAAGAATCCATTAGACTTAAGAGCTGACTTGTTCTCAGCGTCAAGCTTAACCAATGCTCTGGCAATAGCCAAACGCAAAGCCTCTGCCTGTCCTTTGATACCACCACCATCTAGGTTAGCCTTGATATCAAACTTACCCTGAACACCTAGCTCGTTCAATGGCTGCAAAACTACATACTGAAGCAAGCCTGATGGGAAGTATGCTGCAAGCTCTTTCTTGTTAATAGTAACTGCACCTGTACCTGCTGACAAATATACTCTAGCAACAGCTGCTTTTCTTCTACCGATTGCGTTAATAACTTCCATAATCTTACTTAAGTGAGTTTAAATCAATTACTTTTGGCTGCTGAGCCTGCTTATCATGATCTGGACCAGCGAAAATGTAAAGATTGTTAAGAAGAGCATCTCCAAGACGATTCTTTGGCAACATTCCCTTCAACACCTTACGATACAACTTCTTTGGATCTTTCTTCAAAAGAACTGCTGGAGTTGTCTCTCTCTGTCCACCTGGATAACCAGTGTAACTCAAATAAACACGATCTGTCATCTTTAGACCTGTCAACTTAACCTTGTCCGCATTGACAATGATTACGTTGTCTCCACAATCTACGTGCGGAGTGAAACTTGGCTTGTACTTACCTCTAAGCAACTTAGCCACTTTAGATCCCAAACGACCAAGCGCCTGATCTGTAGCGTCAACAACGACCCACTCCTTCTTTACAGTGTTCTTGTTGGCAGAAATGGTTTTAAAACTTAAAGTATCCACTTTAAAAAACTTTTTTAATTAATCTTCAATTTGGCTGGATGTTCGGGCAAACATCTTCGCCTTTTTAACGTATGGATAATAATTCGGGTGCAAAAGTAGTAAAAAACTATTAACTGCTAAAATATTTTTTGTCTTTTTTTACGAACGTTTCATTTTTTATGGTTGTTTTTGCCATTCGCGACTAAAATCGCACTTGCCAGCCAAGGACAATGTACTCATAGAATTTAATTTACGAACAAAACAGTTTTAACACACTACGGAGGGCAAAAATTCGTCTTTTTTCTCAAAAACTCGCGTCATATACCATATATATAAATAAAAAGCATTATTTTTGCACCCCGTAAAAACGTAAAATATATATTCAAAATAAAAACATGAAAACAGCTAAAGAGATTCGCAAGTCGTTCACCGACTTCTTCGCTAGCAAGGGTCACACTATCGTGCCTTCGGCTCCGATGGTTGTCAAGAACGACCCGACACTTATGTTCACCAATGCAGGTATGAACCAGTTCAAGGACATTTTCCTTGGCAACACTCCAAGAAAATATCCTCGCGTCGCGGACTCTCAAAAATGTCTTCGTGTATCGGGTAAGCACAACGACCTTGAGGAGGTAGGACACGACACTTACCACCACACTATGTTTGAAATGCTTGGAAACTGGTCGTTTGGCGACTATTTCAAGAAAGAGGCTATTGCATGGGCTTGGGAGTATCTTGTAGACGTGTTGAAGCTTGACCCAAACCGTCTTTACGCCACTGTCTTCGAGGGCAGCAAGGAGGATGGTCTTGATCGTGATGACGAGGCTGCTGGCTATTGGGCTAAAGTGCTTCCTACAGACAGAATCATCAACGGAAACAAACATGACAATTTCTGGGAAATGGGTGACACAGGTCCATGTGGCCCTTGCTCAGAGATCCATATCGACCTTCGTTCAGACGAGGAGCGTGCTAAAATATCAGGACGTGATCTTGTAAACCATGACCACCCTCAGGTGATTGAGATCTGGAACCTTGTGTTCATGCAGTTCAATCGCAAAGCCGACGGTTCGCTTGAGCCACTTCCTGCAAAGGCTATCGACACTGGTATGGGATTCGAGCGTCTATGTATGGCACTTCAAGGAAAACAGTCTAACTATGACACCGACGTTTTCCAGCCACTTCTTAAAGAGATCGGCAAAATCTGCTCATGTGAGTATGGAAAGAAGAAGGAGACTGACATTGCAATGCGTGTGATTGCAGACCATATCCGTACAATCGCATTCTCAATCACCGACGGACAATTGCCATCTAACGCGAAAGCCGGTTACGTGATCCGCCGTATCTTACGTCGTGCAGTCCGCTACGGATACACATTCCTCGGACAGCGTCAGTCGTTCATGCATAAGTTAATCCCTGCGCTAATCGACAGCATGGGTGAGGCTTATCCAGAACTAGTGGCTCAGCAAGAACTAGTAGTCAAGGTTATCAAAGAAGAGGAAGACGCATTTTTAAGAACTCTTGAAACAGGTATCCGCCTACTCGACAAGGTTATGGCAGACACTAAAGCCGCTGGCAAAACTGAGATTTCTGGTGTTGAAGGATTCACACTTTACGACACATACGGATTTCCTCTTGACCTTACAGAGCTAATCCTCCGCGAGAACGGAATGACAGTCAACGAGACAGAGTTCAACGCTGAGATGCAGAAGCAGAAAGAGAGAGCAAGAAACGCAGCTGCCGTTGAGACAGGCGACTGGGTTGAGCTAAAGGCAGGAGAAAGCGAGTTTATCGGCTACGACTTCCTTGATGCAGACGTTGAGATCTTGAAATACAGAAAGATCAAACAGAAAAACAAAGAGATGTATCAGATTGTACTCGACCGCACACCATTCTACGCAGAGATGGGAGGACAGATGGGAGACTCTGGTTACATCGAAAGTGCTGAGGGCAAGTTTGAGATTATCGACACAAAGAAGGAGAACAATCTAAGTGTGCATTTGGCGACAAAGATGCCTTCAGACCCTACAGCATCATTCCACGCTTACGTAAACACAGACAAGCGTCAGAATACAGCCTGCAACCATACAGCCACACATATTCTCGACTACGCTCTACGCACAGTGCTTGGAAGCCACGTTGAGCAGAAGGGTTCATTGGTATCAAGCGAAATGTTGAGATTCGACTTCTCTCATTTCCAGAAGGTCACTCCTGAAGAGCTTCGTCAGGTGGAAAAACTTGCCAACAAGATGGTTCGCGAGAATATCGCGCTTGAAGAGGCAAGAGACATGCCTATCGACGAGGCACGAGCAATGGGAGCAATTGCATTGTTTGGCGAAAAGTACGGCGATAAAGTACGTGTCGTTAAATATGGTCCGTCAGTAGAGCTTTGTGGTGGCACACACGTCAAGAGCACAGGTATGATCGGAATGATCAAGATCCTATCTGAGAGTTCAGTAGCTGCCGGAGTACGTCGTATCGAAGCTGTTTCTGGAGAAGCTGCAGAAAACTACATCAACGCCGCATTTGATGAGGTCAACTCATTAAAAGAATTCTTCGCTGGCACACCAAACCTATTGAATTCAGTAAAGAAGTCAATAGAGGAGAACGCAAGTCTGAAGAAAGAGGTGGAGAAATATATGTTGGAGCGTATCCAGGTCATCAAAGACAAGATGATCGAGCAGGCCACAACACTTGGCGACTACAAGTTGGTTGTGCTTAAGGGAGACTACAACGCAGAGTTTGCAAAGAGCATCGCGTTCCAGGTTCGCAACACAGTGAAGGAAAACCTTGTATTCATCGGAATCACAGAGAAAGCCGGCAAGCCAACCATAACACTTGCAATCTCAGACGACCTAGTGGCAGCAGGCAAGAACGCGACAGCCATCGCACGTGAGGCAGCCAAGGAGATCCAAGGAGGTGGAGGTGGTCAGCCATTCTTCGCACAGGCAGGAGGCAAGAAAGCAGACGGTCTGAATGCAGCATTCGACAAAATCGTTGCCGCTTTCAAATAAGAAGCTGATACATATTTAATATAATGGGAAAAAGAGCATCGTAAAGACGGTGCTCTTTTTGTTTTATAAACCACTCAAACATTTTCTTGTATATAATATGCTTTCGACAAACATTCTGTGCAGTATTTCTACACCAAAAGAGTGCGAAATGCTAAGAAATCTTAAAAATGCAATTGAAAACAATATTTAAGCAGAAAACAGTCAAAAATTTACAATTAATATGTCTAATTTTGTATCCTGTTAGTTAGGCGAATAAGGTAAGCCCTTTCAGTAAAGAAAAAAAAATAATAAAATATATGAAATCACTATTAATGAGACTTGGGGTAGTTTGGATAATGCTGACAAGCTTACTTCCTTCAGTATTCTCCCAAGGAGTACTGGTAATTGAGATTTCCGACACACTTAACACACCGCTGTCGGGCTATTATGTAAGGATAAAGGATGCAAACGGAGCCATCAAATCCTACACGACAGATTCAGAAGGTCGTGTCCGTGATGACAATTTTCCAGTAGGCAACTATACTTATAGTTTTTCCTACGGAGACTACAACACTGGCAGTTTCACTGTGAAGTCAGGAGAGCCGACTTGGATCGATATAGACTTCCGTCGTGTAGCTGTAAATTTCAAGGATGAAAACGGCAAACCGTCAAGCGGAAATTTCGTCACTCTGTATAAAAGAGAGGCTGATGGTTCACGCACTCTCGTCGCACAGAAAACATCAGAATCTAACGGTACAGCATTGTTCGTTGTGCCAGAAGGAAATTATACATATGTGGCAGCAGACGGAGAGCACGACATTGTTGTTGCAGACAAGAATATCAACACAAACGTATCCGTATCATCGAAATTAGTGACATATAAGACTTCTTTTAGATTCGTAAAAGATGGCAAAACAATAAAATTGTATGCTAGAGACGTGAATGTCCTTCAGAATCAGAATGGATACTTCAGAGATTTCGGAATTGTTCTTGCCCATGGAGACACACAGTCAAACGGATATGTAGAATATGACATTACAGACGGAAAAATCTCATGTCCTGTCGGCGAATACAAATATTCCGTAAGCACAAGAGATTACGGTTATCTTGAGGGAACATTTTACATAACTCAGAAGAGCTCAGAATCGAATAATATCGTCGACATTATTATCCCAGAGGAAGAGGAACCAGAAGAAGAAATAATCACACCTGACGAAAAAGAGCCAACATACAATCTTAAGATTCACGTAGTAGACTGCGAGACTGGTGAGCCTATCCCTAACATCGCAGGTAGATACTCCATCCCAGGAACAGGAAACAGTAGATTTGCGACAACAAACGCAATGGGTCTTGCCACATTCAAAGTCAATGCTGGAACTTATAATGTCAGCATTCCATCAGAAACGAAAACAGGAATAGTTGTAAATAAAGATACAACTATAGAGTTCTGTTCAACACTTACGCCTGAGGAGCCCGACACCTCGTCACAAAAAATATTCTTCCAATTTTTCTTCAAAGAGGAAGAGGTTTTTCCTCAGACCATCAACAAAATTGACATCAAGAAAATTGAAAGTGGAAGTTATCTTTCATACGTGACATTGACACCTACTGAAGATTCAGTTTCTGGAATCAAGAAGTTTAAAGATCCTGTTGTCACAATCGCTGGAAGATACTACTACTCATTCCAACTTGATGAATATAAAATCACTTCATTTTCAGGAAACTTCACACCTAACCCAGACAAACCAATTGATACTGTAAAAGTTGTGTTTGAAGAGAAGCTTACCGTGAACATTAATATTATACATCAAGATTCCACACCTGCGAATGGTTCTTATAGTGTGACATACATCGACAAATATAAAAACAACCGTCGCACGGATGACACAGGACATATCGAGTTGGTTTTGCCTTCAGGAGAGTACTCATTTATTGTATTGGACCAGACTTCACAGTTCAACTTGAAGAATGACACAACACTTTATTTCTTCCTTCCAGACCCAGAACACACTCGAAACGTATATTTCAAGTTCTTGCACGACGGAGAAATCGTATATCCAAACGTGACTACCCTATCATTTTTCAGAAAAGAAGCGTCCCAACAATACGCATACCTTTCGTCTACACTATATGAAGACTTCGAAGATATAGGAAGGGCATACGTTTTCGACAAGCCAATAGAGTTGCCTGTGGACACATTCACAGCAAATTATTATATCGATGATTACGAATTTGACGGACAAATGTACCATCAGTTCATTTTGAATGCGTCTCCAAACGACACAACTGTATATATAGTAGTGCCAGTGAAAAGGACAGTCGAAATACAGATTAAAGACGCTAAGGGAGCCAATGTACAAGGTGTGTTTGCAAAAATTTTCAAATACAATGAAGAAGGCACTCTAGATCCATATTTGGATTACGACGGAAATTCTCACTCTAAACTAATGTCTGACGCCACCGGTATAGTCCGCGACCATTTGGTTCCTGGACGTTACCAAATCCAAATCTTGGATATTGTAAGAGACTTTGAGGTGACAGACTATGACCTACGTTTCACAATTCTCTCAAATGTAGAAATGTACAACGTCAAGTTTACAGTACTTTATAGTGACGATCATGCGCCAGTACCGAATTTGAAACTCGATGTAAAGAAAGGCAACGAATTCTACAACAGCGCCATCACAGACGGAGAAGGAATTATCAAGTTCCAAAGTGAAGCAGGCAACTACTCTTATATATTATACTATGGCGACGGCATCAGCAACAGCTACAAGATAACGAAAGACGAAGAGTTTGTGATTTATGTTGATCGTCCAGTGCTTGTGGACACCATCGCACTAATCGGTGGAGAATACTGTCTAAAGGCAGGAGAGTCGACTAAATTCACAGCCATAATATCTCCAAGCAACGCAACTCAGAAAAATATCGAATGGTCTATCGACAACAATGTCATAGCGAAAATTTCAAGCGACGGTACTTTGACCGCCAACACCATCGGATTAACAGGAGTTGTCAACCTGACGGCTAAAGCGAAGGACGACAGTGGTGTGTCAGCTACCGTGTCTATCAACATCAGTGAAGAAGCATGTGTGAAATCATACACATTGGCATTCGGAGACGGATCAACAGAAATGTGGCTTGACGACTATGTGTTCGATTTGGTTGTCACACCATCTATAATCAAACATGAATACTATGGATACCAGACTAGCCAAGATGGTATTAACTGGGTTACTGCCGCCGATTTCACACAAGAGCCAAGAGTGACAGTCAATGCTGACAGATACATGCATAACGGCACTCACTATTTCCGTGCTATAGCGGCAGACGATGCCTACGATCTGTTGCAGATCCTTGATGGACACGTGGAGCCAACACCAGAAAACATGACCAACATAGTCGTGCTACACAACTACGAAGATGGACGTGTTATCACAGACAAGATGGAAATCCCTACCGTCTTCACACCTCATGAGGTGAATGGAGCAAACGACGACTTCATGCCAGGCTACCCAGTTGTAATATACAACCGTTTCGGAGACGTAATCTGTAAGTCGGACAACGGATGGGACGGCACATATAAAGGCGAGACTGCCGACGCTGGAGTCTACATCTACGTCTTAACGATGAAAGACGGATCAGAGAAGAAGGGAACAATCCAATTGTATAGAAAATAAGAATAAGGTAAAACAGAAATGAGAAAGACAATATCAGCCATTCTGCTTTCCGTGCCATGTATTTTGGCAAATGCATTGGAGAGTTTGGAATGCAATTTCATAAATAAATTCGTGAACGTGGATGGGTTCGAAGCTGTCTCACATCTAAACGACACTACCATCATCATCAAACGTTCAGACAGTCTGTTTGTAGCCAAGACAGACAACTTAGGCAAAGTGTACGACTACGTATACGATAAGAATCTGACATCTCTTAAAGCAGAAGGCCAAATAGCCTATGATGGAAAGGAAACATACTACTACACTAACGGTGGCAAGATGTATGTGGCCAAAATCAAAGACGGGAAAATAATGTCTACTGCACCGGCAGAGATCCCAGGCACAGTCATGGGACGTGAGAAATACGAGCACTCGGCTCTTGTGTATGCAAGCTGGCACTACAAACCAGAAGACACAATCCGTGTGAGCAACCCGACAATCTCTACTAACGGAAAGCAACTTTTCTTTTCGGCAAACATTAAGGGTTCGAAAGGAAGAGACATTTATTCTTCCAACATAAACACCAACGGAACGTTTTCTCAACCAAGAAAACTAGGTAAAAGTGTCAACTCTGATGGAGACGAAGACTTTCCATACATCCGTAAAGATGGGCAGATCACTTTCTGTTCGAACAGAAAAAACTCGTCAGCGTTAACGGACAAAGGCAACTACAATGTATATATATCTAAGACAAACACTACAAATGCCCCAGAGCTGATGCAATCATTCGTTGAAAGGAACACTCCTGAGATTGTAAAAGTTGACACCGTTCCGACTCCCGTGGCAGACACTTTGGTCGCTGTTGTTCCTGACACAATCAAATCTGTCCCAGACACACTGGTGGCAATTAACGAACCGGTGAAAAAAGAGGAGCCAGCCAAACCTGTAAAAAAGGATGACGATGAATACGTGGATGAGCCAACTGAAAACGGACGAATACTTCAGGCTCTCGCCTACGATTCCGACAGCACAGGATATCCAGTATCCGCACAAGCATTGTCTGATATATTCCAAGATGACCAAGATGCTATGGTGATGGCGTCAAAGCATGTCGTAGCAGGTGTAGACAAACGTATATTCTACTTCGATTACGACACCGACGTATTGAATAATAAGGAATACGAAAAAGATATTAAATGTATCGTCGACTTCATCAACTTTTATCCAGGCAACTCATTCCTTATCATCGGTCACACAGACGAAAGAGGAACACGCGAATACAACAATGCTTTGAGTCTCCGTCGTGCAAAGAAAATTGAAAGTATCCTCACGCAAAGAGGAATCTCTCGTTCAAGAATGTTTGTGATGGGACTTGGAGAAGACCGTCCTGTAATTCGACATGCACAGACAGAAGAGCAGCATCAAAAGAATCGTCGCGTGGAGATTTTGAAAATGGAGTAAAAACAATGCATAATTAAGAGACAATGAAAAGGAATATATATATAAAATTGTTGACCATCCTACTTGCGTTGATTAGTGGATTCAACACATACGCACAGCAGGATCTGATGGTGTCGCAACAGATTTTTTCACGAATGAATATTAACCCTGCCGGAACCGGTAATATCGAACGTTTTGATGCATTTCTACTTGGCAGGCTTCAATGGGCAGGTGTTGACAACACTCCAAGGACAGGATTGCTGAACTTTGCCTACTACAACGAACCTCTACGTTCAAGCATCGGACTAACAGCCAACTACGACAACCAAGGTATCGGCAATAGTCAGACAAACGTACAGGCAGTTTACGCATACCATCTCGATTTGAACGAGAAGTATATTCTTTCAATGGGATTATCTGCAGGTATAAACATCGGAAGTTTTGACCCTTACGCCAATACTATAAGAGACGAAGAGCCTGATTTCTCATCATACGTGAAAGACAAGACAACAGAAACAAAGCCCGACTTTAACATCGGATTTGAGTTGACTTCAAAAAGTTGGATGGTCGGAGTGTCAGCGACACACCTTTTGAAATCGGAACCGACTACATTCATGAGAGGTCGCCACATATATGCCTACGCACGTTGCCTTGTGCCTCTTGGTGAAGTTCTCGATTTAGCGCCAATGGTTTCATATATACATCAGAACCAAGTAAACGAAGGAGAAATTGGAGCGATGTTGTTTATCAAAAAAATGTTTTGGGGAGGAGCGACATGGAAGCCAGACTTTGGCAACTTCGGAGACATGTCGTTACTGGCAATTGATTTGGGTGTAGAGGTCAAGAATTTCCGCGTCGGCTACGCATACACATTTAACGTCGGAGAATACAACAATCTTCCTTCAAACACACACGAATTACTGCTTAGCGTACACTTCTAATCCTAAAATAGGAATAAACCAAACAAAAATGAGGATGTATCCATTTGGATGCATCCTTTTTTACTTTGGCGATAAAAAAGGGAACAAATATTTGCAACACATCAAATTCATAGCGAAAAAGAGCAATCCGCTCCATTTTGCGACCTATATTTAGTTAAAAAAACATAAATGTCATTATCATTGACGCTTTTTGTGTACATTTGCAAAATATTATAGGGCTAAGCACATATTGTAGATATGCACAAAGTCATATACACTTGCAAACTCAATCGCTGAGCAGAGACAGCAATAATTTGAGAAAGAAATAAAAATACGCAACAAAATATTTATGGACAAAAGAATTCCTCTATGGAAAGTCTTACTGACTTTCATGCTGAGTTTCGTCGGGCAAGTCTCTTTTGCCGATGGAATTTTGGTATTTCAGGTGACAGACACCAAAAACAAGCCGCTTGAAGGTGTAAAAATCAAATTGAGCGGAGACAGTGCAATTGCTGATTTGGAGCTAACGACAGATGCGTTAGGAAGGTACACAAACCCAAAGTTCAAATCAGGAACCTATAACTATGAAGTCATGTATGGCGACTGGGCTAAAGGATCCATTACGGTTCCTGAAGAAGAGTTCGGTTGGGCAAACATCAACTTCCGTGAATTGAGCATAAGTTTCAGAGACTTTGACGACAAAGCTCTTGTTGGCAAAACAGCAAAACTGTATGTTGACAATAACGGGGAAAAAGGCGAGTATATCAGCACAAAAATGAGTGACACTGCCGGATTAGTAAAATATATTGTTCCTGAAGGGAAATATATTTACGAGACTTTGAAAGGAGCTGTAAAAGTAACCGTTGACGACAAAGTAAAGACACAAGAAGTAGCCATTCCCAGTGGAGACATCACACATAAGACTTTCTTTGAGTTCCAGAAAGACAGTATGCCATACAACGTCAGTTCGGAAGCCATCAAAGTTTATATACCACTAGCTAATGGCAAAGACTCATTATTCGGAGAAGTGCAAGTGCCATACGGCGAATACTCTAGAACAAAAAGCAAGGTAAACACAAAAGCCGGAACATATAAATTTGAAGTGAACACTAACCAATTCGGATTAGTTGTCGGAACATTTAGCGTTGACGACAACGATCCTATTGACAGTCTTATCATACCAATCAACATCAACTCATATTATCATGGACAAGGTGGAGACGCAGGAGAAGGTGGAGATCAAAGTGGAGACACGACCAAACCATTCGAAAAACAATTAGCCGTTTGGGACACTGTGCCTGGAATCGGAACATACGTAAACATAAATGTCTTCGACCCAGAAAATCCTGGTCAACCATTGGAAAATGTGTTTTGCTATATGGACATGTTGAGTGTAGGCAAACCAATGCCTTACGCATTGACAAACAAAGACGGACAATGCACACTTTTGGCAAAGCCAGGTGAAGCATACACCCTGCACGTCGCAGACCTTGAGATTGACATTCCAAACCTACAGTCTGACACTACCATCAACATAAATTTGGACAGAAAAGATTACACTGAGCTTTTGTTCAAAGTCAGTTTTGAGGGAAAAGAGTTTAATCCGACAACCATAGAAAACGTTGTGTTCGACACAAGATACGAGACCGACAGTTTCTATATGCCAGCACAGCTTACGATGCTGCCAACTAAAAACGCAAGCAACGACACTTTGTATTATATCAACCCATTAAGAGTTGGTGCAGGAGGCTACGACTTCATGTTCCATATCAACGAAATGAAAGCGTCTGGATTTAAAGACAACTATATCCGCGTCTTTAAAAATGATAAAAACAGAGATGCCCGCTACAATATCGCTCCAGAGTATAAAGTGAAGGTGATTCTTTGTAAATCTGACACTGTTTCCCGTTACTTAAATGCTTTTCCTGTCGTCATCAACAATAGCCAATTCCATACTAATTTCAATGGAGAGCTTATATATAAGACAGAAAAAGACAGTGTGTCGATCCAAGCATTCAAAGAGAAAAAAGATTTTCTTGTGACTGACGACACAACTGTATATTTCATATACGACAGAATTGTGCAGAACGTCTACTTCAAATTCATCCACGACGGTCAAATCGTATATCCAGAGATCCAGTATCTTGAGGTTTTCGTTAATGATTCAAGCGATGTCAATGAATCTGCAGGTATTCTTGTTTCAAAAACAGGACATATCGGAGACAAGGAATACAATACATTCCCTGACAGTTTGAACTTGGAAGAAGGCAACTACTTTATCAGATACACGATGAAGGATTTCTACTATGACGGAACATTCGACTGGGAGTTCAACATTGAGAACGCACGCGGCACAGACACTACAATATATATTGTGGTTCCAACAAAGAGAAATGTAGAACTTATCATCACTGACGCGCTAGGCGAATATGTAGAAGGTGTGTTTGGTAAGATCTACAAATGGGATGAGTCTGGAGAAAAACTGATCAACTCATTTATATACGATGCTTCTAAGCACGACGAACTTAAGTCGGATGCCAACGGAATCGTCAAAGACCACTTGTTGCCTGGCAAATATCAGTTGAGAATTCTTGATATTGTAAAGAACTTTGTTGTGGGTGACTACGATTTGAAATTTGACATCAGAGATGGTGTGCCTCTAAGACATATCAAATTCATCGTTAAGAACAAAAACACTCAGAAACCAATGCAAGGATTGGAATTGGTTGTAAACAAGGACAGTGCACAGTATTCTACAGACGTGACTTCTGAAACAGGAGAAATCGTAATCGAGTGTGTGAACGGAGACTACTCTTATGTGCTCAACTATGGTAAAGGTCATAAGGATTCATTCACAGTCAAGAACGACACTACAATCTATATCTATGTAGAAGACGAGGTGAAGATTGAAAGTCTTGCTTTAGACGCCAAGGACTGTGTGGCAGAAGGCGGTTCTATCAAGATTGACCCAATCGTAAATCCTAAGAATGCTACTAGAAGCACTTTGAAATGGTCTTTGGACAACCCTGTCCTTGGATACCTTGACGCGACTGGCAAATTCACTGCCAACACAATCGGATTGACTGGTTTTGTGACAATCAAAGCCACAACAACTGATGGCACTAACATCAGCGCTGAAAAGATGATCCAGATCGGAGGCACAACATGTGGAGACAGCATCAAGACTGAGTTTGAAGGTGGTGGCGACGAGATTGCCCGCACAGACGACAGTTTGAAAATCATCATCACTCCAGGCAAAGAGACATTCAAACGTTGCTATGCTGTGCAGGAATTGCAAAATGGCAAGTGGGTTGTGATCGCAGGTCCAACTCAAGACACTGCAATCGTAATCTCAACTGTCAACATGACTGAGAAGGAGCATACAGTACGCGTAATCTCCGGAACAGACTGCGAGAAAGTTGCCAATGGTGAAATCACAAGCGGTGATCCTGAATCTGCAGACCAGATTGGAGATGAGCTGAAGATCAAAAACACAAGCATCTTCTTCAAGACTATCGTGAACGGAATCTGTGAAAAGATGGACAACGTACTTGTTGAAATCGACGGTGATAACCTTGACACTTTGATAGCAGGAACTAGCATCAAGTGGTATATTAAGGCAACCGGAGACTCTGCGTTCGTTGCCGTTCCAAGTGCGACAGACCAGAAGAGTGTTTCATTGAACCTAACAGGAGAAACAACAATCAAGGTCGCTTTGGATAACGGAACAACAGAATTGGTGAAGACACAAAAGACTATCACTTCTGAAGACAGTCTAAAGATCAAGTTGACTACTGACAAAGAGAAAGCATGCTACGGTGAAAATGTCAATCTAAATGTTGAGACAGTCAACGGTGCATACGCTTCTATCATGTGGGAAGACAGCAGTAAGACAGCAGAAAGAAATGTGGCTGCCGACACAATATTGTACAAAGTAGTTGCAGAAAGCAAGTTTGGCTACTGTCCTAATGTCGCAGACTCTATTAAACTTGTAGTCGACTTCAAGCCAGAGGTTGAGCTGGCAATCAGCAGAGAAGCTGTTTGTGATGATTCAAGCAACGTCAAGTTGTCAATCACGTCGGCTCAGGAGAGAAACGATTTGATCTATACTTGGAAGAACTTTGAGACAAAAGACACCGTCTTGACAGATGCTCCAAAAGAGAACACTACATACGAGGCTACAGTAAGCACCTCACTTGGAATCTGTGAAAGCGTGACATTGAGCAAGTCTGTTTCAGTGGCAAGCAACGTTGAGTTTGCTGCAAAAGCTTCCGACAGCATATTCTGTAAGGGAGACGAGGTGAAGATCGCAATCGAGAAGATCAACGGCGGATCACTCAACGAAAACATCAAATTCACATTGAACGACGTCGATTTCAGCGGTGACACAGCTAAAGTAGAGGCCAACACTTCAGTCTACGCATTACGTGCCACAGACTTGACTGGAGGATGTCCGGACGCAGTAGACACAGTTAGAATCAAGGTCGATCAGCCAATTGAATTCACATTGAGCCAGACAGCGACAACAATCTGTAACGTCGGTTCGGACAGTGTCAAGATCACTATCAATGCCGATTCATCCGCAAATTATAGCTACGTATGGTCGACAGGAGACAAAGATGCTAGAACTATCACAGTCTACCCTAATGTAGATTCTACTTATACAGTAATCGGTGCGAGCCAATACGGAAAATGTCCTTCATTGGAGGATTCCGCAAGCATCACTGTCAACGAGGCAGTCAAAGTCACAATCGAGGCTGATGTAGACAGAATTTGTCAGACAGGAGCAGACTCAGTCAAACTTACAGCAATGGCTGAAAACGGAGAGCCTACTTCATGGATCTGGTGGGACGGTGCTGTAACAACATCTCCTGTACGTTCATTCCTTCCTACTGCAACCAGTGCAGTATGGGTAAGAGGCAACGACAATGTATGTGCGGTGAGCGACACTGCAAGCGTAACAATCTCAGTCGACGTGCCACACACAGCCCACCTTGCCACAACATCTACAAAATTCGTATATGGTGGTTCTATTGACATGGTCGCATCATTCAACGGAAATGTAGAAGGACCAATCACATGGTACAGCGAGAATGCAGAGGGCGACGTCACAACTCTTGGAGAGACTGAAGAGTTGAAATACTCTGACATGCCAAGCGGAGATGCCAAATATTACTTCGTCGCTAAGAATGGTGCATGCGCAGACATCAAGAGTGACATCATGACAATCGCTCTTGTCGACGATATCGAGATTCCTACCGTATTCACTCCATACGAGAAGAACGGAGAGAACGACGAGTTCATGCTAGGCTATGAAGTTGTGATCTACGACAGATTCGGCAACTTGATCCACCGTGGCGACAACGGTTGGGATGGAACTTACAAAGGAGATGTGGCAGACGCAGGCGTATACGTCTACTCATTAATTTTGAAAGACGGTCGTGAGATGAAGGGTACAATTCAGGTGTTTAAAAGAGACTAAAAATGAAATCAATAAATAAATTCACGCTATTGGCCGGACTTGCCACTGCAGGCATGGCCATAGCGGCACCTCAGGGTGGATTCAACAAATATGAGAACGCCACGAGAGACAATGTGACAGCCACATACAAAGATGGTTACGTCATATTCAGAAGCGGCGACAGCATTTTCGTCGGCAAACAGACAGCCAACGGAATTGAAAACAAAGAGTACAACAAGAGCTTAACCTCATTGAAAGCAGACGGTGCAATAAGCTATGCCGACGGAATGGTGTTCTACAGCAAAGATGGCGACATCTACGCCGCAAAAGAGAAATCGTTCGGAAAATTCAAGAAAGGCAAAAAGCAGTGGATTCCGGGTCTTGGCAAAGAGAGAAACGAATTCCAGGGCAGCATGTTGGCTTACGCAAGCTGGAGATATATGCCAAAAGAGATGGCTTCAGCCAAGAATCCTACCGTCACATCTGACGGAAACACAATCTATTTCGCTTCCAATGCAGAAGGTTCGAAAGGATTCGACATTTGGATGACAAACAAGAACGAGGACGGAGAATGGTCTATAGCCGAACGTCTGGGAAAAGAGGTCAACAGCCTTGGAAACGAGGATTTTCCTATCGTTCTTGGAAATTCCCTCATAGCATTCGGTTCCGACCGAAAAGGCTACACGACAATGCCAGACAGCGGCAAATTCCACACTTATATCAGCAAGATTGAAGAATGGAAGAGACCTCAGCTATTGTCCAAATACGAGTCGGAAAAGGCTAAAGAGGAAGAGAAACAGTTGATTGCATCAAAAGTAGACAAGCAGTCGAACAGCCAATCAACTGAAAATCAGCAGTCAGCGGCACCGTCTACTAACAATCAGATCGCAGACAACAGTTCTGCGGACAGCCAAACTGACACAAATGCGTCATCTGGAGCAAATGCTGGTGGACAGACGACAAACGATCTCTCTAATTTGTCGTATTCTCCAGTTGTGAACAATGTGAACCCAGAAGAGAAAGTTCCTTACAATCCGTTTGATGATGGCAAACCAAAAGAAGAGGAATTCAACTATGAAGACGACATCATCGAAGAGACAAAGTCAGAGAACGACCGTATTTTGGAGTTGTTGACAAAAGACGAGACTCCAATGGAGCCAACCAAGAAGGTTTCAGTGGCAGATCTTAACGACGTCTTCAAGAACGATCAGGAAGCTGTTGTGAAAGCCTCAAAGAATGTGGTTGCGACGGCAGACAAACGAATCTTCTACTTTGACTACGACAAAGATGTTGTGAACAATGCCGACTACGAGAAAGATTTCGAAGTAATCTTGGAATTCATCAACTTCTATCCAAAGAACAGTTTCCTTGTAATCGGACATACAGACGAGCGTGGTACATATGAGTATAACGACGCATTGAGTATGAAGCGTGCCAAGAAGATTGAAAGCATCTTGGTCAGCAAAGGTGTTAGCAGAAAACGTCTGTTCACAATGGCATTGGGAGAATACAAACCAGTGTTCAAAAATGCCCAGACAGAAGAGCAGCATCAGAAAAACAGAAGAGTGGAAATCTTAATAATGGAGTAAGGAAATGGAAATCAACATAAAAAAAGCACTTATTGCTTCTGCAGCTTCTTTATCAGCACTATTTTGTTCTGCTCAACAGGATTTGATGGTGTCGCAGCAGATCTTCTCACGTATAAATGTCAACCCAGCCGGAACTGGTAACAACAAAGGATGTGACGCATTCTTGCTTGGACGCATCCAATGGGCGGAAGTCGACAATTCACCTAAGACAGGATTGTTGAACTTCACTGCATACAGCGAAAATGTAAAGTCAAGTTTTGGTGCGACAGTCAACTACGACAACCTTGGAGTTGGCAACAGCCAGACAAACGCTCAGGCAGTCTACGCATACCATATCGACTTGAATCCAAAGTACATCCTGTCACTTGGTATTTCAGCAGGTTTCAACGTCGGATCATTCGATCCATATAAAAACACGTTGAAAGACGACTCTGAGATTGGCAAGTCGACATACGTCAAAGACAAGACGACAGAGATAAGTCCAGACTTCAACGCAGGTGCAGAGATAAGCAGCGAACACTGGATGGCCGGTTTTTCTTGCACTCACTTTCTAAACGACACGTCGACTACATTTAGAAAAGGCCGCCACTTCTATGTATATGGAAGAGGATTCTTCAATATCACCCACAACTTTGATTTGGCACCGTTGTTCTCATACATGCACAAGCACAACACCAACACAACAGAAATCGGATGCCAGGCATTCTTCAAAAAGATGATTTGGGGAGGTGTGGCATGGAAACCAGATTTCAACAGATTCTCAGAGATGCAGATGATGAGCATCACTGCAGGTTTCGAGTGGGCTAACCGATTCAGATTTGGCTACAGCTACGACATGAACTTTGGAAAATACAACAATCTTCCATCGAACACACATGAGCTCATGTTAAGTGCTCACTTCTAATATTGAGTTAAGAATTAAGAGTTAAGAATTAAATGGGGGGGTGTATCAAGACTAATCAAGTCGCGATGCATCCCCTTTCTTTTGTTCTATTCATCTATGATTTGACGACCAATAACAAACGCTACTGTTCCCCCTACCAATGAGTAAATTTCTGCAATAAGATCATCATCTGGTCCAAGACACTCATTCTTTACCTCCAACAAAAAAGAGCTAATGAAAGATACGATGAAAACAGATAAAATCGTAACGAACATAAGTGTCAGAGTTTTAACCACTTTTTCCATTCTATCCCCCTTAAATGAAAAGAAACAGACAATCAAGCTGATAAAATAAGACACAAAAATCAAGGAGTTGTCTACAATCGGATAAAACCAAAATAAAATTGCGGCGACTACCCCCACCAACAACGATATGATGATTCCCAATCTCGAAGAATACAATTTGGTAACAATTAATCTGACTACCATAGTCAATTGCAGAGCAATCACAATAGCTGCATCTTTTGTCGGAGGAGGCCAGGATTCCGTGAGCTCACCCAAAGGGTCATAAACGCATAAATACACTACGAAAAAAATTGACAAAAGTATTTCTGCTGGACATTTTAACACTAACCTGTATAATTTTTGCATCTTCTAAAATTTAGATCAATGTATAATCAGGAATACAAATATAAAGAAATTCTCTTTCATCAGTCTCAATTGCATATTTATGTTGTCTTTATCTTCCACAGCATACACTTTTGAAAAATCATACGTAAAATTTGACATAAACCTTTAAAATTGTTAAATTCGCATTTACTAACGAATTCGTAAATGAAACGACATATAGAATTATTGTTTTTTGTTGCCGTCATAGCCGTGTTGGCTGTGATCTGCTTTTTAATGCCCAAAGATGGTATTTCGGTGGCAGGCACGACGCTCAGATTTCCTTCTATCTCAGAAGTGCTGACGCCATCAGATAAATCAAGGATTTCTATCGATGGTCTGTTGACAGACCGTGAAAACAGCATGAAGATCCAGCAGTTGCCAGACTCTGTGATTGAGGCCCGTCGCAAACTTATGCAAGCGGCAGACTCTATGCGTGTGCGCGACTCACTTCTCCTTGCTGACACCATCAATTTCTATAAGACTTTCTTTGCAGAGAATCCGTCAAGATTCTATCTTCCTGATTCTTCAGACGTTTCGTACATAACAGATTTGATTGCGACTCTTCGTAGGGAGGCTCGCAAAGGCATTGTGCATATCGCCCATTACGGCGACTCACAGATTGAGGGTGATCGCATCACAAGTTCTCTCCGCTATGGTCTGCAAGACAAATTCGGAGGAGAAGGTCTTGGAATCATCCCTACCCTACAGATGATCCCGTCGATCACGGTTCAAGAAACGATTTCAGATAGCATAAGCCGTTATTTGGTCGACGGTACACTTGTCCAAAAAGCAGACCACAAACGTTATGGAGCGTTAGCCCAACTTTCTGAACTTAAAGGAAAAACAACCATAACAATCAAAAGTTTGGCAGTCAAGCATAAGGCTTTCGACAAAGTGCGTCTGTTCTATTCCACACGTAAAAAGGGATTAAAAGCGACGTTGACCGCCGGAGATCTCACTTATGAGGCAGAAGATGAAGCGGACAAGAAATATGGTATGATGGAATGGGATCTGCCAAACAAAATATCTACATTCAAAATCAGACTTGAAGGAGATGCCGAACTTTACGGTTTCTGTCTGACTGGAGACAAAGGTGTGGCAGTGACAAATATCGGATTACGAGGAAGTTCGGGAACATTCTTCACCAGAATCGACGCAAAGTCGTTCAAATACATGCACAATGCTCTCAACACTCGTTTGGTAATCATGGAATTCGGAGGAAATGCAACTCCATATTTGAGTACAGACAAAAAAATCGAAGGCTACTACAATTCGATGGACGCCCAAATCAAGTTTGTGAAACAACAACTGCCTAAGGCAAAAATCATTCTTATCGGACCTGCCGACATGGCCGAGACTGTGGACGGAAAGCTCCAGACCTACCGTAATCTTGAGAAGACGGTGGATTTGATGCGACGTGTGGCGAAAGACAATGGTGTGGCATTCTGGAACATGTATGGAGTGATGGGAGGAAAGAACTCGATCATCAGTTGGGTATCCAACAAGCCAGCTCTTGCTGCAAGCGACTACATCCACTTCTCCCGTAAAGGAGCTGAAAAGATCGCCCATCTGTTTTTGGAAAGTTTGAATGTCTACGACGACTATGCTATGTTCCAATCATCACTCGACAGGAGAAAAAGAGAGCAGTCGAAAAACAGAAAGAAAAAACTAAAGGAAATATCGGCAAAAATACCTGTCGACAAGACGTTTGCTGATTCTATATCAAAAAGATAAGCATAAAGTGAACTTAAGAAAATGAAAGTTATCAAAACAATATTAGTGCTGTTGACACTGTTGAACGTCACATTCGCGTCTGCACAGGGATTTTTCAAGCATATTCCCAGAGACTATGATTTTATCCAATACGATAAAAACAAGTTGGAATTTCCAGGCGACACAGGCACAATGTGCTATTTCTATGAGAAGCTTGACAGCATCGTGCTTTGCCGCGAAGGGAAAGTGAACATTCTCCACATCGGTGGCAGCCATGTGCAGGCAGACGTGTTCTCCAACCGTATCCGACGCAATCTAGATTCATTGAATCTGGATTTCAAAAGTTCACGTGGACTGGTGTTCCCTTTCAAAATAGCAGGAACCAACAATCCGCCTAACTATAATGTGACATACACAGGCAAATGGACATCAAGCCGAATCTTGAAACGTCACGACAACATCGAGCTCGGACTGATGGGAATCGCTGTGCAAACAAATTCGCCAGATGCGACAATGAAAATCAACCTCAACAAAGATGCAACTTCTCGTTGGGAGTGTACGGATTTGAAACTGATTGGTTATTCTGACAGTGCTTATTCATACCCTGTGATTATCAACCCCGTTGACAGTTCAAAAATCTACAGTATATATAATGTGTTGGACGATGTGTATGAATTCTCTTTCGAAACTCCGATAGACTCATTCACCATCGCTTTTGAACAGACTGACTCTGTTTTCCATCCGTTCACATTGTCTGGAATCTTAGCAGAGAACAACAGCAACGGCATCACATACAATTCCGTCGGCATCAACGGAGCAAGCGTTATGAGCTGGCTGAAATGCGAGAAATTCCAGAAAGAATTGCCGCTTGTGCTTCCTGATTTGGTGATTTTCGGAATCGGAATCAACGACGCCGTGCCCAAAAACTTCAGCGGAGCTAAGTTTTTGGACAACTACAGCAAGCTCATAGAGAAGATTCAGGAGATTTCTCCAAACTGTGCATTTATCTTCATCACAAATAACGACTCCTACCGTCGCTCAAAAGGACAATACAGTGTCAACACGAACGGACAGATCGTTGAGGAAGTTTTCTTTGAATTAGCGAAAAAATACAACGGTGCCGTATGGGATCAGTTTGCCATCATGGGTGGATTAAAGTCGATGAAGCAATGGGAGAACGCAGGTTTAGCCCGGAAAGACAAGATTCACTTCACACCAAATGGCTACATCCTATTAGGTGATTTATTCTACAATGCATTGATTCAGAGTTATCTAAATTACAAATAACATGTTCGATACGATATTAGAGTTTCTTAAAGATATATTTGCATTCGACGAAGGAAGTCCCCTTTTGTTCACACAATTCTATTTTTGGGCTTTCTTCACGATTGTCTTCGCTGTGTTTGCCGCAATTGGGCGTGACAAGCTGTTGCTAAGAAATACATTTCTGTTTTTCGTCAGCGTCTTCTTTTATTATAAGACGAGCGGAATCTTCACATTGATTCTGCTTTTTGCCACCGTGTACAATTTTTTCAGTGGAAAGATAATATACAATTGCAAAAGTGAAGGATGGAAAAAATACCATCTCATTTGGGGATTGATAGTCAATCTCGCCACATTGTGCTACTTCAAGTACGCATATTTCTTGGTAGACATGACCAACAGTCTGCTCGGCACTTCATTCAGAGTGTTCGACGCATTTGCATTTTTGGGAAACAAAGCTGCAGGAGCAAATCTTTTCGACACAGAAAATATCTTCTTGCCTGTTGGAATTTCTTTCTTCACATTCCAGAGCATCAGCTATATAATGGATATCTACAGAAAGAGAATAGAACCAGTGACCAACATACTTGATTTCGGCTTCTATCTGACATTCTTTCCACAGCTTGTGGCAGGCCCGATTGTGCGTGCCAGCACGTTCATTCCGCAACTGTACAAGCCATTCTTCCTCGGCAGACGTCAGTTTGGAATCGCAGTATTCTGGATATTGAACGGTTTTGCGAAAAAGATCATATTGAGCGACTATATAGCAGTCAATTTCGTCGACCGTGTGTTTGAAAATCCTACAATGTATAGTGGTCCGGAGAATCTCTTCGCACTGTTCGCATACTCATTGCAGGTGTATGCCGATTTCAGCGGATACACAGATATAGCCATCGGAGTAGCAATGCTGATGGGATTCTATCTGCCACAAAACTTCAACTCACCATACAAGGCTCCGAATGCAGGAAACTTCTGGAAACGCTGGCATATTTCACTATCAAAATGGCTTCAGGACTATCTGTATATCCCGCTGGGAGGAAACAGAGAAGCGTCGTTCGGAACATACGCAGTGATATTCTCAATCGCAGCGATCGGTGTGATATTGAGCGGAAGCATTTGGATTGCCGTGATTTTAGTGTCTATCACAGCCTACTTCACAATAAGAGCATATCTGTCGCCTGACAATAAAAAAGAGATCACATCAAATTTGAACCGTCTGAACACAATGCTTCTTGGAGGTATCTGGCACGGAGCAAGCTGGAACTTCATGATATGGGGTGGATTGAACGGACTCGGAATGCTTGTTTATAACTTTTGGAAAAAGAGAAACATCTATAAGAAGACACTGGCAGTCATGATTGTGACACTTGTGTTCGGAATCCTTGTATTCCTATACGACCTTCCTCTGTACAGAATGGGATTTGTATGGCTGGGCACAATCTTCGTCGGCACATTCATCCGTATGGTCTACAATCTGTGTGGCGGCAAATGGAAATTCAAGGCATTGGATTACACATGGGCAGTGTTGCAGACCTTCGTCTTCATCACATTCACACGTCTTTTCTTCCGTTCCGGATCCAATCTTGATCCAGCAGAAGCCAACCAGGTGGCATGGGACACAGCCAAGAATATGGTGAACCAGATCGGAGGCAAATGGGATTTCTCACTTATCCCTACCATGGCCGACGCATACAAGAACATCATTATCCTGTTTGTGTTGGGAATGATTATCCACTGGTTGCCAGAAAACTTCAAACGTCGATACAGACTATGGTTCGCATTGCAGCCAATTGGAGTAATGGTAATAACAACTTGTATAATTGTATTTGTGGTTTACCAGTTTATGACTGCCGATCTCCAGAAGTTTATCTATTTCCAGTTCTGATGGTTGCTGGACTATAAACTATAGACTATAAACCAAACTATAGGAGTAGAGAAGCGAGAATCTCTATAGAAAAAGAATAAAAGATACAGCTATGAAAATGAAAGTGGGAATCGGCTACGATGTACATCAGTTTGCCGACGACAGAGAATTATGGATTGGAGGAATCAAGATTCCCCACACACGAGGACTACTTGGACATTCAGATGCCGACGTGCTTCTTCATGCCATCTGCGACGCGATGCTTGGAGCCGCGCATCTTAAAGACATCGGCACACATTTTCCAGACAACGATGCCGCGTTCAAGAATATCGACAGCAAAATTTTATTGAAGAAGACAGCGGAATTAGTGGCATCAAAAGGATATAAGATCGAGAACATCGACTCAATCATCTGTGCCCAGGAGCCGAAGATGAAACCGTACATCGACGAAATGCAGAGAACAATCGCGTCGATTCTAGGAATAGACGAGGAAGACGCGAGTGTGAAAGCCACAACGACAGAGAAGCTCGGCTTTGTCGGCAGAAAAGAAGGAATCGCCGCACACGCAGTTGTGTTGTTGTCGAAAGAATAAAAGGTTGTCCTATCCAAATAGTACAAATAGGCGAAATTAAGAGCACAAAAAGAGTCATAAAGTAGATTTTACAACACTTATAGTGTAAATATTCGTTAAAAATCGTGGTCAAGCTATGTTTTTTTTATAAATTGCAGCCGATTTTGTGGATATTAGGTAAACAAAATCAAAAAATGGACTAAAAAAGGAAAAAATAAATAATAAAAAATAACAAAAATTTCAGAAGACAAATGAAAAAATTATTTGCAGTTATCGCAATGACTGGAGCAATGATTTTCGGTACAGCTTCAGTTTGTTTCGCTCAGGATGAGGCTACAGAAGAGTCTACAGAGCAGGTTGTAGATGAGGCACCAGCAGCTGAGCCAGTTCAGGCAGCTCCAGCGCCAGTTCAGGCAGCTCCAGCACAGGCAGCAGCACCAGCAGTTCAGGAAGAGCAGGCATTCCACAAGGTGATCAAGCAGAAGTTCATCGAAGGTGGTGCATTCTTCATGTTCATCGTATGTATCGCTCTTATCCTAGGTTTGGCTTTGAGTATCGAGCGTATCATCTATTTGTCATTGTCATCAGTTGATTCAAAGAAGCTTCTTGAGTCAGTTGAGGGTGCTCTAGACAACGGAGATGTAGAGGGTGCAAAGACAATCTGCCGTAACACAAGAGGTCCTATCGCATCAATCTTCTATCAGGGATTGTGCCGTATCGACAAGGGTGCTGATGTAGTAGAGAAGTCAGTAGTATCTTACGGTGGTGTGCAGATGGGTCTATTGGAGAAGAACGTTACATGGATTTCACTTTGTGTAGCATTGGCTCCATCACTAGGATTCTTGGGAACAATCATCGGTATGATCGAGGCATTCGATAGAATTCAGGCTGCAGGTGATATCTCAGCAACAGTCGTTGCAGGTGGTATCAAGGTTGCCCTTTTGACAACATTGGTCGGTTTGATCGTTGCCATGGTTCTTCAGGTATTTATGAACTTTATCTTGACTCGTATCGAGGCTCTTACATCTGAGATGGAGGACGCTTCAATCAGCTTGATCGACGCAGTTGTAGCATACGAGGAGAAGTTCAAGGGCTTCAATTCATCATCTGCTTCTTCTTCAGTAGCAATTTCAAACGAGTCTTCAATCGAGAACGCATAATCATCTAAGACAATAAAACTATGAATTCAGAAAAGATTTCATCGATTGTCTTGGCTGTTCTTGTAGCTATTGCAGCTATCGTCTGCGTATTGTTCTGCGTAGGAGGTAGCGAAGAGGAGATCTACAGTGGCGAGGCATTCGACGCTCCAAACTATACAGGAGCTGTATTGAACGTCGTGTACGTGTTCCTATGCTTGGCAATAGTAGCAACAATTGTATCTGCAGTTCTTTCGTTCATCATCAAGCTAAAGAACGACAAGAGATCTGCATACACATCTTTAGCGATGCTTGTTGCACTTACATTGCTATGCGGAATCACATACGCAATCGGTGATGGCACACCACTTAACATGCCAAACTATGATGGTACTGAGAACGTAGCAAGCAGATTGAAACTTGCTGACATGTGTTTGTATTCTATCTACACATTGTTCGTGCTAGCAGCAATCGCAGCCGTGTTCAACGTTACTTTCGCAAAATCTATCAACAAAATTAAGTAAGTTTGTACGATGGGAAAAAAGAAAAGATCAGTAGGTGAGCTTAATGCCAGTTCAATGGCGGATATTGCGTTCTTGCTGCTTGTTTTCTTTCTTGTGACAACTTCAATGTCAACAGACAAAGGTTTGGCACGTCGTCTTCCTCCACCAGTACCAAAAGACCAAATAAACGAGGATATTGAGATGAACAAGCGTAATGTGCTTCAGATTCTTGTCAATAGCAACAACGACTTGATGGTCAACGGTGAGGTGCTTGAGGTTAGCAAACTGAAAGAAAAAGCTAAGGAATTCATTTTGAATCCATCGAACTCAGAAGAGCTTCCTGAAAAGGAGGTCGGCTCTTTCGGAAGTTTCGGCAACGTGATGTACACTAAAAAGCACGTGATTTCTTTGCAGAACGACCGTGGCACTCAATATCAGGCATACCTTGATGTTCAGAATGCCCTAGTGGCTGCTTACGACGAAATCCGTGACGACTTCTCTATGCAGAAGAGAGGTAAGAAGTTCGCCGATCTATCAGAAGAAGAGCAGAAAGAGGTACAGAAGATTTTCCCTCAGAAAATCTCTGAGGCAGAACCAAAAAATTATGGAGGTAACTAATTATGGCAAAATTTAGAAAAGACGGAGGTCGTGCACTGCCAGGACTTAGTACATCTTCATTGCCGGATATCGTATTCATGTTGCTGTTCTTCTTCATGACTGCAACTTCAATGAAGGAGGTCACATACAAGGTGAACATCAACCTTCCAAACGCAACTCAGCTTACTAAGCTTGAGAAGAAGAGTTTGGTGAAATACGTATACATTGGTCAGCCTAAGAAAGAATGGGTGAAATATGTAGGTACTGAGTCGTGCATCCAGTTGGACGACGAGTTCGTAAAGGACGCAGACAAAGTGCAGACTTACATTATCGACAAGCGTGCTGCCATGAATGAGGACGACCAGGGGCAAATGGTCGTTTCAATGAAGGTCGACAAGGATACTAAGATGGGTATCGTTACCGACGTTAAGCAGGCTCTACGTAATGCTAATGCACTTAAGATTAACTACACTGCTCTAGGCAAGTAATTAATCAATCATAATAAAGAGCGTGGTCCTTTGGATTCACGCTCTTTTTTTATTGACCATAAGCCATCGTAAAAAAAGAAAATTCATGGGAATAGACATTCAATATATCGACAAATATGAAGAAACACTTCACTCACAGTTATACCAGTTTCTTCAAAGCAAAAAAGAGGTAGACGTGATGGAGCCCGACACCACAGATTTCGAAAGTGTATGGCAACAGGTATGCACTTCTTACATCCCTGACGGAGTCCGCGAGTTCGAGGGCTACGCGACAGTGTCCGTAGGCTGGATGATGTATGTGGGGATGGCTTTGGCTAAACAGTGGGATGAAAACTGGTTGAAATGCAAGAGCCAACCAGACATGTACACAGCTTTGCGTGACGTCCGTGGCTACGACTGCATGGACGAATATATCAGTGAGGATGTATTGAAGTTGAAACCTAATGAGAATAAAGCTCTTGCCAAACTTATCAATGACTGTGCTCAGATGGGTGTACACGCGTTGCAACGCGAAATGTTTGAGCCAGGAAGTCCACTCGCCTTCCATGCCTACGTCCGCACTCTTCACCAAATGTATCTGATGGGAATAGCTGTGCAGCTGCTGAGAATGGGATACAAGATGACGAGAATCTAAAGACAATTCATAATTCATAATTCATAATGTAAATCAGGCATTACCTTTATCAATCTAACTCATTCAAGAAAACATACTACCATGGAAAAAGCACTACGACTACTTGCATTTAGCACATTAACCCTATTAGCCATCTCCGCGTCTGCCCAAGGAATCGACGACTTAATGCGACCAGAGAAATGGCATGGCGACGGGAATGCTCCCGTCAGCTACGGAGAAAAAATCCGCTTCAACGAAGGAAAGCCCACAAAACAGGAGTTGGAGATATCAGTGGGCAACAGCGGCATCTATGACATCGCAATAGAATGCAACACCAATTCCGTCTCCTCAAAATGCAGAATCTATGCGAAAGGGACAAACTATTCCGTTTGCTCGGCGGAAGTGCCTCTCGCAAGAGGACAGAAAAATGTGAAAGTCTATCTCCGTGGTGTCGGCACGACCGACGGAAAGGTGAAAATCGGAATCGAGAGCGACGGAATGCATAGCGTCGAAATCGGGAAAACAGAAGTCAAGAAGACCGACAAACCATATAAATTCCTTCAGGGAGGCGACATCACCATGCTCCACTACGTGCTCGACCGTGGCGGCAACTATTTCGACGCCGACGGGAATATGCTTTATAATCAAAACGACACACGCGAAGAGAAAGCTCAGGCAGTGCTTGATTATATGAGCAGACGCGGGTTCAATTTCGTCAGAATACGTAATTCCAACAACCCCGGCCCACAATCCACAGACGCTTCCGGCAAATACTGCTTCCTCGAGGGGTATCAGGACACAGAAGATTGCTTGCGTCTGGCACGTGAGGCCAAGAATGCAGGTATGGAAATCCAATACACATTCAATCTGTCGGACTATTGGAGCAACGGCGAATGCCAGAGGATTCCGAGAGACTGGCAGGAAAAGATCAGCAATGTATGGTCGTTCGACGAGAAAGTGAATATGCTGGTGAGTCTCGTTGGCGAATATGTGAAGACGGTGATGAAAGAGATGGCAGACGAAGGCATCTATCCGGCATACGTGTCGGTGGGCAACGAGACAAACGCAGGATTCCTGTTCCCGTATGCCTACTCATACAATGTGCCGGCCAACGAATCTAAAGCAGAGATGCCGACGGGAGACGCGCATCCTGAGAACATCGCCAAAATCATCAACGCCGCCTACAACTCCATCAAGGAGATTTCGCCAAACAGCAAAGTGGTGGTGCATCTTGCCGACGCCACAGCAGACGTGGACAAATGGGGATCACCGTCGACATACAAATGGTTTTTCGACCTCATCACAAAAGCCGGAGCCAAATTCGACGTGATCGGAGCATCCTACTACCCGTCGTGGAGCGAGACGACAGCCGAATCACTTGCCAAATCGTGTGAGATGCTTTTCGGATATTATGGCAAAGACGTGCTCATAATGGAGAGCGGATATAATTTCGCTCCGAAAAGGAAAGACGGCTACGACGGGCAGCTCAACCACAATGCATCAGCCTACAACGATGTCTACAAATACAGTCAGGACGGGCAGAAAGGGTTCATAGCCGAGCTGATCAACACAGCTAAAGGAGCAGGCTACGAGAACAGCAGCGACAACGAGATAGTTGGCAGCCTCTATTGGGATCCGATGATGATACATGTGGAAGACCAATGGGGCAACAACATCACCGGCTGGGCACACTTCGCATCCAATCTGAAAGCCGACGTGAACGTGGTGGAGAACACCACCCTATTCGACTTTGACGGCAAAGCAGTAGCGGCATGGCAAGCCTACGAAGGCAATCAATATTCCGTCTACAAAGAGGATGAGAACACCCGCGTCGAACTGATTGAAAAAGAGAGGAAAGGAAAACAATCAGGAATCACATACGACATTTTGGGAAGACGCTGCAACAACGCATTTATAAAATTAAAAATGCGAAATGCGAAATGAAAAATTGATGGGCCTCATGTAGAGACGCACGGACGTGCGTGTCATCATACGTGCGTCTCATCATACGTGCGTGTCATTCAATTATGGCATCCGTCCATGACAATTCTCGCGCACCAGGCAGGGGCATTTTTCATTCTTGGTTTTTCCTTTTAAAATTCATGCAATAGTTAGTTGCAAAATACATAAAAAAAAAGGAATCATACAATCACGATTTATAGTGATTTTTTTGCATTTTTTACAATGAAAATCTATCTTTGCTACAAATTTTACACACATCTAATCCAGATGTGTTGAGATTAGATACAACAAATTATTTTATAACATTATGGTATATTCACACGAAGTAGAAAACATGTGTTGTGTTGCCAAAGGACCTAACCACGGTCCAGCTCCAATTCCTGAAGAGGGAAAGTGGATCCAGGCAAAGGAGATCAAGGATATCTCAGGTCTTACACATGGTATTGGTTGGTGTGCTCCACAGCAGGGTGCATGTAAGCTAACTCTAAACGTTAAGGAAGGCGTTATCGAGGAGTGTCTAGTAGAGACAATCGGATGTTCAGGTATGACACACTCAGCAGCAATGGCTTCTGAAATTCTTCCTGGCAAGACAATTCTTGAGGCGCTAAACACAGACCTTGTATGTGATGCAATCAACACTGCAATGCGTGAGCTATTCCTACAGATCGTATACGGTCGTACACAGTCTGCATTCTCAGAGGGTGGTTTGATGATCGGAGCTGGTCTTGAGGATCTAGGTAAGGGTCTTGTATCACAGATGGGTACACTTTACGGAACAAAAGTTAAGGGTACTCGCTACCTACAGTTGACTGAGGGTTACATCACAAAGATGTTCTTGGACAAGGACCGCCAGGTATGTGGTTACGAGTTCGTACACATGGGCAAGATGATGGAGGCCATCAAGAACGGTATGGACGCCAATGAGGCAGTTAAGAAGTTCACTGGTACTTACGGTCGTACAAAGGCTGAGGACGGTGCAGTTAAATCTATTGACCCACGTAAAGAGTAATTAGGTATGATTAGAGAGGTAAAATTTGAGAGCCAGGATCGTCGTATCAAGCAGATTCTTGCAACTCTAGAGAAGCACGGAATCAAGAGCATTGAAGAGGCTAACGAGATTTGCGACAAAGCAGGTCTTGATCCATATAAGACATGTGAGGAGACTCAGATGATCTGTTTTGAGAACGCAAAGTGGGCTTACGTAGTAGGTACTGCTATCGCTCTTAAGGAGAAGGCAAAAGACGCAGTAGAGGCAGCCAACTATATCGGTGAGGGTCTACAGTCATTCTGTATCCCTGGATCAGTTGCTGACGACCGTAAGGTAGGTATCGGACACGGTGAGCTTGCAGCACGTCTTCTTCACCCAGACACAAAATGTTTCGCTTTCTTGGCAGGACACGAGTCGTTCGCAGCTGCTGAGGGTGCAATCAAGATCGCACAGATGGCAAACAAGTCGAGACCAGCAGATAAGCCACTTCGCTGTATCCTTAACGGTCTAGGAAAAGACGCTGCCATGATCATCAGCCGTATCAACGGTTTCACATACGTTAAGACACAGTTCGACTACTTCACAGGAGAGCTAAAGGAGATCAGCCGTACAGCTTACTCTAACGGTCCACGTGCAGCAGTTAACTGCTACGGAGCTGACGACGTACGTGAGGGTGTTGCTATCTTCTGGAAAGAGGATGTTGATGTATCAATCACAGGTAACTCTACAAACCCTACACGTTTCCAGCATCCAGTAGCTGGTACATACAAGAAGGAGCGTATCCGCGCAGGTAAGGCATACTTCTCAGTAGCATCAGGTGGTGGTACAGGTCGTACACTTCACCCAGATAACATGGCTGCAGGTCCAGCTTCATACGGTATGACAGATACACTAGGACGTATGCACTCAGACGCACAGTTCGCAGGATCTTCATCAGTTCCAGCTCACGTTGAGATGATGGGATTCCTTGGTATCGGTAACAACCCAATGGTTGGTTGCTCGGTAGCTTGTGCAGTAGAGGTTGACCTTGTATTGAACAAGAAATAATCAGTTCTGATTATAAAACAAAAGGCGTGTCTTACGGCACGCCTTTTTTGTTTCTATTAAAAAAAGTATATCTTTGTAATTGTCAATTTCAAAAGTCTATGTCAAAACATGATTATAACATATTGAGATTTACTATTGCCATTGTGACTGAGTTTTCGAAAACATTTGGCATCACTCAAAAACAGGCATATAATTATCTTGTCCGTTTTAAGGGCATGTCGCATTTGACAGAATTCTATAACGTTTTACACACACAATCATTCGAAGACAACATTGAAGTGTTGGCAGAAGTATGTTCGCATAATGGAGGGCAATTGAAATGAAGTTGTATCATGGTTCTGACGTGCTTGAAAAATTATGAGACTTAAACCAGAACAAATAACAATTTTGCAAGAAGATCTTTGTGCAGAGCTTGTAGAAATTCTTATGAATGAGTGGCATTATTCAATGCAAGAGTCTCTTTCAATTCTATATAATTCGGACACTTTCACTCTGATACAAGATATAGGAACTGGACTTTATTACCAAAGTGCAGGTTATGTATACACCTTTCTTGAAGAAGAACTAAAAAAAGGTAAGGTTGCCTAACGCTGCTGGTCCAGCTTCATACGGTATTACAGATACACTAGGACGTATGCACTCAGACGCACAGTTCGCAGGATCTTCATCAGTTCCAGCTCACGTTGAGATGATGGGATTCCTTGGTATCGGTAACAACCCAATGGTAGGTTGCTCGGTAGCTTGTGCAGTAGAGGTTGACCTTGTATTGAACAAGAAATAATCAGTTCTGATTATAATTCTATACTCCTGTGACTCATTGAGTTACAGGAGTTTTTTTCATATAGGCCGAAATTAATTTGTCGGGTTCATCTTATTGTACAGTCCCATTCCTTTCACTGTCAATAAATATTTTTGTCTTGGATGACGTGGGGATTCAGGATACAACATTCTAACCCATCCTCCATTCATCGCTGGATTGAGGGAATATTCAAGGAAATTTTTTCTGTCTTTCAACCCCACTGCGGATAGCAATTCCTTAACTGACATCTGCTGATATCCAATTGCCATTACCAAATGTTTGATATTCTCGTTGTCCGTCATGAATTGATTGCCATCCACACCACAACTTGTGGGGGTGCTTGTGGGGGTACTTGTGGGGGTGTCGGCACATGGCTGTTCCTTATACTCCGACGGCGGATCAAGTATTAAATAACGATTCTTCAACACCCACGTCTCCCCAAGCAACATATTACGGAAGAATCGCTCCAAATATTTTGGCTCTGGCATCACCCCATCCCTATTCTTATATACATATCGAACGAGTGCGTTGCGGAAATACCATGAATTTTGAGCAAAAATATCATTGTTGACATCAAAACCAAGAGAACGTAAATAAAGGATCACAAACACCGCCGTCGTACGGGTATTTCCCTCTCCAAAAGCATGTATCTGCCACAATCCTGCAGTAAACTTGCTGATATGTTTGATAATCTCATCCGACGAGAGTCCACCATAACTGAACTGTCGTTCCTGCTCAATATCATATTCCAAAGCAAGACGGAGATCCTGAGCATACATATACATCACAGTGTCGCCATGCAATATCCACTCCTTCTTGGTAATATCATAATCTCGAATTTTTCCAGCAAACTTAAACACCCCATCAAAGATATTCCTATGGATCTGAGTAAAGCCAAAGACACTGAATGCTAGAGTATTGGAGCTCAACAATTTAGCGATATTAGCAGATACTCTGTCTGCCTCCTCCACATCATCAGAATCATGATCGTGAGCCGTTTTCCTTGTGTAGTATTGTTTGATCAGTTCACGAGCCTCATCAATGGTAATTTCCCCCTCTATATTGCGTTTTGCCGTTTGTTGCAGATATTCCGACGTCGACAAACCATCTACAGCCTGAAGTCCGATCGCTGTACTCCATGCATAAGCCTTCTCTTTTTGGTCCGGTTCTCCCTGACGGATATATTGGTCAAAATCAATATAAAGTTGTTTGCTCGCCATATTGCTGGAAAGTTTTTCCAAAGATACTCATTCATTTTCTATTTTCCTTATTTACTTGATTGGGAAATGAGACTATTTTTCATTGTCCGTCAAGAATTGATTACCTTCCGCACCACAACTTGTCGGGGTACTTGTCGGGGGGCAATACATAACATTAATATACCCCATAAACGGGGGGAAATTATTCCATCTAAATATTTTCTACCAATACGTAACGTCTGACGGCGTATTCGAGGTATCAAATCTGTAGTTCCCTCCATTCACAAATTACACATTGCCTTTATCTCTCATTTGGGAAATACAACAAAAAACAGTAATTTAGCCCCGACTATATTGTATTAGGATATGATTACAGGCGAGATCAAAACACGCATTGACCAGATTTGGGACACTTTCTGGACTGGCGGCATAACTAACTCTATCACCATTCTGGAACAGATGACTTATCTGTTCTTCATGAAAATGTTGGATGACGCACAGACAACAAAAGAGGCTAATGCCAACGCTTTTGGAGTGGCGGTGAAAGACCCGACATTCAAAGAGGGGGTGTGGCATAACCCTGACTCCGACAAGGATGTGGCTTACGAAAACCTGCGCTGGCACGTTTTCAAAAACAAAGAGCCTGAAACTATGTTCTCGCTTATCAGCAAGGATGTGTTTGTCTTTATCAAAAACCTTAATGAAGGGAAGGACTCCGCCTACAGCCGTTTTATGGACTCCGCCACGTTCCTTATCCCAAACGCACGAACATTGACCAAGATAGTCGAGGGCATTGATGCTCTTGATATGAACAACCGTGATGTGATGGGCGACGTGTATGAGTACATACTTGGCAAAATGGCAGCGTCGGGCAATAACGGACAATTCCGCACCCCTCGCCATATTATCCGTATGATGGTGGAGCTGATGAAGCCTAATTTGGAAGACACTATCTGCGACCCTGCTATGGGTTCGGCCGGATTCATCACAGAAAGCGCCAAATATATAAAGGAGCACTACAAAAAGGAGTTGCTGAAGCAGGAAAACAAGGAGCATTACAAGAACAGTATGCTCCACGGATTCGACACCGACCAGACTATGCTCCGTATCGGCGCGATGAACCTTATGCTCCACGACGTCGACAACCCTTGCATCAAATATCAGGACTCTTTATCATCGGACAATACCGACGAAAACAAATATACTCTATGCTTGGCAAACCCACCGTTTGCAGGCAGTCTCGACAACGAATCTATAAGCAAAAGCATCTTGGCAATCACAAAGACCAAGAAGACGGAATTGTTGTTCGTCGCCCTTTTCGTCCGCATGCTTCAGCTTGGAGGCCGTTGCGCTTCCATTGTGCCCGACGGAGTGCTTTTCGGAAACAGCACAGGGCATAAAGCCATCCGTAAGGAACTGATTGACCATCAGCAGTTGAAGGCTGTCATTTCAATGCCGAGTGGTGTGTTCCAGCCATATTCGGGAGTGTCGACAGCAATTCTGATCTTCACAAAGACCAATGACGGTGGCACTGACAAGGTTTGGTTCTATGATATGCGTGCCGACGGATATACACTTGACCAAAAGCGTACAGAGTGTGCCGAGAACGATATTCCTGACATCATCGCACGTTTCAACAACCTTGAAGGTGAGGAAGGTCGCACACGCAAAGACCAGTCGTTCCTAGTTCCTGTTGAGGAGATTCGAGAAAAAGACTACGACCTGTCAATCAACAAATACAAGGAGGTAGAGCGTGAGGAAGTTGTGTATGAAGAGCCATCTGTCATACTTGGACGCATTGAGGAGCGTGTGAACAATATCCAATCTGCTTTGGCGGAGTTTAGATCTAAAATCCTTTCATAGACATGAAAAAGGTTTCCATCCGATTCTACAACGACCATGAGGTACGTGCTGTATGGAATGAAGAAAAAAGTGAGTGGTTTTTCTCTGTTCTTGACATTATTGGCGTATTCAACAAGCAAGACGACTATGAGAAAAACCGAAACTATTGGAAATACCTTAAAGCCAAGCTAAAGAAGGAGAATAGTGAAGTGGTTAGTGCCACTACCCAGTTGAAACTGATGGCACCAGATGGAAAGATGCGTTTGACGGATGTGATGGATATGGATGGAATAAAAAGTTTGGCTGTATCCTTTCCCAATACTGGTGCAGTTGCATTCTTGGAGTGGTTGACTAATGGGGACAATAGCATTGACGGCCAAAGTCGCAAAAAAGCATATACATTGTTGGAAAGCAATCTGTTGGATACGATTGAAGTAGGAACAACCAAAGGATTGCAGCAGATTCATGCCTACCTGTTCGGAGGACTATATGATTTTGCAGGGCAGATTCGCACAAAAACCATTTCCAAAGGTGGATTCACTTTTTGCGTGGCTCAATATCTGCCTCAACAACTAAAGGTTGTAGAGGGAATGCCCGAAAGCACATTTGATGAGATTTTAGACAAGTATGTGGAGATGAATGTCTGCCATCCCTTTATGGAGGGCAATGGACGAAGTACACGCATTTGGCTGGACTTGATGTTGAGAAAGCAATTACGACAATGTATTGATTGGAGTAAGATTGACAAATATGACTATTTGAATGCCATGACGCAAAGTGTAGCGGATAGCGGACGAATCAGACTATTGTTGCAGAATGCTTTGACCGACAGAATCAATGACTCCGAACTCTTTTTGAAGGGCATTGATTATTCGTATTATTATGAACAAGAGGATTAATTTATGAAGCACGATTGGGAATATAAGAAGTTGGGAGAAGTTTGTGACATATTAAATGGATGTGCATTCAAAAGTGAAAGATATACAGATGAAGGCATACGTATAATAAGGATCACAAATGTACAAAAAGGTTACGTCGCAGATGACGACCCAAAATTTTATCCTAAAAATGAAGAGAAAAATATATCACCATACTTATTAAAAGAAGGTGATTTACTAATGTCTCTGACTGGAAATGTTGGAAGAGTTGGACTACTTCCCCATAACTTTATACCAGCCGCGTTAAATCAACGAGTCGCTTGTCTTCGTATCATAAATAACAATGTTGTATTGCCTTATTTATTTCATTTATTCAACTCAAATAAATTTGAAAATGAAGCTATAACTTATTCCAATGGAATTGCTCAAAAAAATATGAGCACAGAATGGTTGAAAAAATATGTCATCCCGATTCCTCCCCTCCCCACCCAGCAATCCATAGTTTCCGAACTAGATTCGCTGTCTAAAATCATAGCCGACTGCAAGGAGACGCTTAAAGATTACGATGCCCTGGAGCAGTCTATCTTCTATGATATGTTTGGCGACCCTGTCAAGAATGAGAAGGGTTGGGAGGTGAAGAAGATTGAAGATATTGGTTCTTGTTGTTCAGGAGGTACACCAAGTCGTTCTCACCCTGAGTATTTTGAAGGTGATATTATTTGGTATTCAGCAGGTGAACTTAATGACCTATATCTAGGAGAGTCAATTGAAAAAATTACTGAGTCAGCATTAAATAATAGTTCAGCAAAACTATGTAAAGCAGGTAGCTTATTTGTTGGAATGTATGATACTGCAGCCTTTAAAATGGGTATTGCAACCGTTGATTCTTGCTCCAACCAGGCTTGTGCAAATGTAACATTAAATGATAACAATAATGTGATTTGGTTATATTTCACATTACTCTTTATGAAAGAGGAGGCGTTAAAAAATAGACACGGGGCTCGTCAGAAAAACTTAAATTTAGGCTATATAAAAAATTTCAATATCCCTGTTCCCCCTCTCCCTCTCCAGCAACAATTTGCCTCAAAAATAGAAGCGATAGAGCAGATGAAGGAGGAGACGAAGAAGGCATTGCAGGAGACTGAGACATTGTTTCAGGCGAGAATGGATTATTGGTTTGGATGAGGATGGGGCAGAAATTTACATGTCATCAGTGTTTTTGCTGTAGATTTATAGCTATATTTGTAAATAAATATATTTGTTGTTATTCGCTATAAACAATTTCCGTCATGAGAATAAACGAAATTACCATAAAGAATTTTAGAGGGTTTGAAAACAAATCCTTTACGTTTGATTCAAAAGTGAACGTGGTGCTGGGAAACAACACTACGGGAAAAACAACATTACTTCAAGCTGTCCAGATTGCACTAGGTGCTTATCTTAAGTCTCTTTCTCAGTTGCCCAGCGACGAAGCCTTCAAAAAAAATTTCAAGGTGGGAGACAGACCTCTTGTCTATAGCGAAGCAAACCAAGATTTTATTTATCCTACCAAAGAAAACCCTACTATTTCAGTCAAAGCTTCTCTATCCACATTTGGCAAAATTGACGGAAAGCCTTTTGAGGAAAAGAAGGATATTGAGTGGAGCAGAGAAATGAAGGGGAAAAACACCATTGATTACGGAGAGTTGAGCAATATCGCAAAGAAATGGGAAGATTACCGTATTCAAGAAAACTCAGAGACTGATGTTGTCCTGCCTCTTGTCTTAGCTTTCGGTGCGGATAGAATCGACAACAATTATAAATTGGTGGAAAAGAAAGCCAATATAAGCCGCCTAATCAAAGCATATAAATGTGCGTTGGCTGAAACCGTTGATTTCAAAAGTGCTTTAGCCTGGTACTACAACTTTAATTCCAATGGAAAGAAATCTCCGGAAGTGCAAGGCACCGATAAAGCTTTTGAAAAAGCACTTGAAACAGCCGCAAGAATATCCAATATCGATAGAGAAGAGGGAAACAGAGGATTGTGGGCAGACGTAAAGGTCTTCGGACAAGACAAATCCTCCCGTCTAAAATATGAAATGATGAGCAGCGGTTTCAAGGCTATGGTCAACATGGTAGCTGAGATCGCCTACAGATGCATCATGCTCAACAGATGGCTAGGTGTCGACGCAGTGACAAAGACTCCAGGCATTGTTTTGATTGATGAGATCGATCTTTATCTGCATCCTCATTGGCAACAACATGTGTTGGCGGATCTTCAAGAGGCATTTCCAAAAATCCAGTTTATAGTTTCTACTCATTCGCCTTTTATCGTCCAGAGTGTCGAAAGCCGCAATGTGATCACATTGGATGGAAATAGAGGAGATAGCAATCCTACCATGCGAAGCATTGAGGACATTGCCGTCACAGAGATGAATATGGATTCTGCAAGATTTCCCAAATACACACTAATGCTTGAAAAAGCGGAAGAATATTACCAACTCGTCAAAGATGGTCAAGAAAATTCTGCAAACGCCCAAATAGTAAAACAGAAATTAGACGAAATCGAGGAACAATTCTCTGACGACCCCGCTTATGTCGCACTTCTTAGAGCAGAAAGGAAATCGATATGAGACCCATCGTAAAATTAGCATCAGGCTCCTATATAAACAATATAGATAATTCACAAATAATTATCAAATCTGTTTATAACACATATCAAGATGCCAAGCCTGCATTGATTTTCAACCTTGGACAATTTTGTTCCTATTGTGAAGATGCATATCACCAACCCCGCGATTTACACGTTGAACACGTTCAACCAAAAACACTGTATCCTGATCTTGAGACAAAATGGGATAATTTTCTTCTTTCCTGTGCCACATGCAACGGGACAGACAACAAAGGTTCAAAAGACGTTGACTTGAATGAAATACATTTACCTCATTTAAACAACACTTTCAAAAGTCTTGTGTACAAAGCAGGCGGTGTGGTGGAAGTGAATCCAAATCTTACTGGATTATCTCTCTCAAATGCCACAAATCTGCTAAATCTAATCAGACTGGACAAAACTCCCAAAAATTCATGTCCTGGCGACACCAGGTGGAGAAAAAGAAGTGACGATTGGAATATCGCTGAAATATACAAGAAAAAATACAATTCCGGGACAATAGACATCGACACAATTGTAGACTTAGTAAAAAACCGAGGAGGTTGGTCAATCTGGTTCACTGTTTTCAAAGGCTGTGATGAAGTGCGTAAGGCTCTGATCGATGAATTTCCAGGAACTGCGAAAGACTGCTTCGACCCAAACAATGGATACGAGCCTTTAGATAGAAACCCAGGACAACCAGACCCAGTATAATCTGATTTTTGCCGTTTCAGAATGAACTGATATTATTTAGGAACCAGAAAGCATTAAGCTTGTTTCACTGATAATTAGGACTATGCGTAATTTCGACTACATAAAGGATTTAGGATTCGACGATCTTCACCGCTATTGCTCTGCGGCTGAGGAGACTCAGGTGTGCGACCCGGAGATGAGCGCGTTCCATTGCCGCCGCGCGTTGGAATACATGGTGCGTGAGCTATATGTGATGAAGGGAATCGTGATTCCGGAACGCACTTCGCTGCTCCAGATGGTGGACGACGAGTCGTTCTCCAAATTCATCAACGACCCTAAGGTGATGATGGCGGTCCACTATGTCCGCAAGGTGGGAAACCATGGTGCCCACGCAATGAAGGTGACGAAGCAGGAATCGTTCTTCTGCCTGCTGAATATCTATAATGTAGTCGCAGCCATATTGCTCAAACTGCAGCTGATTCAGACGGTCAAGCCGTTTGATAAAAATCTCATCCCCGGCAAACCGAATATCCACGTCGTTCCTCCTGCCGAGATCAAGGTGAGCGAGAGCGACGCGATTGTGAAGCAGGCCAACAAGGAGGCTGTGGAATCCACGGATCCAGTCGTGGAGATGGATTGTCCGGACCTGTCGGAAGACGACACCCGCAAAATGTTCATCAATCTGATGCTCAAGGAAGCAGGATGGGAAGTGATGGAAAAAGAGGGGCTTATCCAGCCGCTCAAAGCATGCATAGAGATAGAAGTAGACGGAATGCCTACCACATCTAAAAAAGGATATGCTGATTATGTGCTGTTTGGAAGCAACGGCAAACCGCTTGCAGTGGTGGAAGCCAAACGCACGTCAAAATCACCAGACGCAGGCAAGCATCAGGCTGAACTCTATGCAGATTGCCTGGAGGCGAAGTATGGAGTACGCCCCGTCATCTATTATACCAACGGCTTTGAAACTTATATCATAGACGGTCTTGGATATCCCCCACGTCGACTATACAGTTTCCACACCGCTACCGACCTCGAGCTGATGATACAGAAGCGAAGCCGCCACGACATCAATGATTTCAAAGTGAACGGAAAAATCACCGACCGTGATTATCAGAAGATGTCAATAAAGGCTGTGTGTGAGCACTTCAACAAAAAACATAGAAAAGGACTTATTGTGATGGCGACAGGAACGGGCAAGACTCGCGTCGCCATATCATTGGTTGATATCCTCACCCGCAACGAATGGGTCAAGAACGCACTGTTCCTCGCCGACCGCACCTCATTGGTAAATCAGGCACACAAGAATTTCGTCAAGCTGCTGCCAAATATGACGACGTGTGTGCTGAGCGACGACAGCGACCATGATCTGAACGCGCGATTGACATTCTCCACATACCAGACGATGATCAACCACATCGACACTGAAGACAAGACATTCTCCGTAGGCAGATTCGACCTCATCATCATAGACGAGGCTCACCGCTCCATTTTCGGCAAATACGGAGCCATCTTCAACTACTTCGACAGTCTGCTTATCGGACTTACCGCCACTCCACGTGATGAGGTGGACCGCAGCACATACGAAATATTCGAGATGGAGCAAGGCGAACCAAACTTCGCTTACGAACTGGAAGAGGCGGTCGCAGACGGATATCTTGTGAACTACATCGGAATAAAACGTGGATCCAAGATCATGCGTGAGGGAATCAAATATGATGAACTCTCGCCTGAGGAAAAAGCACAACTCGAAAAAGTGTTTGAATACGAGAGAATAAACAAATCTCTTGAAGGAGAGCCTGGCAGAGATATAGCGGCCAGCGAAATATTCTCCTACATCTTCAACGACGACACAATCTCACATGTGCTCCAAGACCTGATGTCCAACGGATTGAAAATCAAAGGAAGCGAAGAGATAGGCAAGACAATCATCTTCGCATACAACCACCGTCACGCAGAAATGATAGTCGAGAAATTCAACAAGTTATTCCCTGAATACGGACCCGACTATTGCGCGTTGATTGACAATTACGTCACATACGCAGATGACCTGATTGATAAATTTGCTGATAAAAACAAAGAGCCTCAGATTGCCGTATCTGTAGACATGCTTGACACAGGCATCGATGTCCCAGAAGTGATCAACCTAGTGTTTTTCAAACAGATCAGAAGTAAAATAAAGTTTATGCAAATGGTTGGACGAGGCACACGATTGTGCAAAGACTTGTTCGGACCAGGCAAAGACAAGGAATGTTTCTACATATTTGATTGGTGTGGAAATCTTGATTATTTCGGCAAAGGGAACGAAGGGGTAGGAACAAAAGCGACAATTTCACTGACTGAAAGGATATTTAATCTTCGTTCAGAAATAGCATATTATCTGCAAGCAGAGGAGTACCAAGAAGACCCATATACCAAGACTCTGCACGACAGCATCAAGGATCAATTGCGCAGCGCTGTCAACATATTGTCGGACTCCCACATCTCAGTCAGGATGAAATGGGAAAGTGTATGTCATTTCCGTGAAGATGGCACATGGGTATGCCTGTCACAAAAGGATGTCGACTCATTGAAAGAAGACATATCTCCACTTGTCCCGAAGAGCAAGACAGACGAGAGTGCAAAGAAATTCGACTTGCTTATTCTGGCTATCGAATTGGCATATCTTGACGGAAAGACAAAATGCGGCAGACAGAAGAACTCTGTGCAGACGATAGCTCACACGTTGTTGACCAAGAAAGCCACATTACCTGCAGTTCAGAAGAAGAAAGCAATATTGAACGAAGTGCTTAATGATGTCGCTTGGGATAATGCAAACTTGCAATGGTATGAGAAAGTTCGTGAGGAGATTCGTGAGCTGTTGAAATTCCTGACTGACGAAGGACGTTGGTTTGTTGTCAACATCGACGATGTTGTGACTGATGAAGGAGTAAGCGACGGAATAACACCAGCAGTCTCCTACAAACAGAAAGTGTTTGATTTCTTGGCAGAGAATCGAGACCTTCCAGTATTACAGAAGATAATCAACATCGAGCAGTTGACAAGCGATGATGTGGTGGAGTTGGAGCGAATAATGTGGAAGGAACTTGGCAGCAAGGAAGACTATGACAAGTACACTGACGGTAAGATGTGTGGACCAAACGTAGCCATCTTTATCCGAAGCATAATCGGTGTTGACCGAGATAAAGCAGTCAAGAGATTCAGTGAACTAATCTCTGCAAGCGAGTTGAATTATGAGCAGGAAGAATTTATCAAGTCAATCCTTACATACGTCTGCGAGAACGGTGACATCACAAAAGAAATCGTAGTGAACGAAGACCCGTTTGCATCGTCGTTGGAAACATTCGGAAGCGAGTATCTGGCACCACTTGCCCAATATGTGGATTCAATCCATAAAGCTGTGGTGGCGGGATAAATCTGTAGCGACGCCGTAATACGACGTCTCTACAATGAATTCCTCTCCCATTTCCGCATTATGCATTACGAATTGCGCATTATAAATTAGATTTTATCGGGCTTTTGATGTAACTTTGTGGACGGAAATATGAAAAAAATACACATTACATTGAAAAAAATATTACTGCTTCTGCTCTCTTGTGTTTGTTTTTCGTCTGTTTGGGCTGAAAATGAGAATCCAATCATACCTGAGCAGGATTCGTCTGTGCAGAAAAAAAATCCGAAAGTGGCTCTTGTGCTTGCGGGTGGCGGTGCGAAAGGTTTGGCTCACATTGGTGTTATCAAAGTGCTTGAAGAGGCGGGGCTGCCTATCGACATCGTTGTCGGCAACTCTATGGGCAGCATCGTGGGTGGTCTGTACGCTATCGGCTATGATGCCAACCAGCTGGATAGCCTGACTCGTGCCACAGACTGGAGCGACCTTCTTTTAGACTCTCCTAATTACGGGAATAAGTTGTTGACTTCCAAGAAGATGAACGAGACTTATCAGCTTCGTGTCTCCCTTGATCCGCAACGTCGAATCCGCCAAGGTGGTTTGACGGGATTGATCGATGGAATGAACATTGAAAGTATGCTCACTCATCTTACCGAAGGAGTGGACGACAATGTGGATTTCAACACTCTTCCCCGCCCTTTCGCATGTAATGCGACGGATGTGAAAACCGGCTCAATATATGAGTTTCACAATGGAGACATTGCTATGGCGATGCGCGCGTCGATGGCTATTCCCGGCGTGTTCACCCCTATTCATAAAGACTCATTGATGCTCGTAGACGGTTTTGTGACCAACAACTACCCAGTGGATGTGGCACGACGTATGGGCGCGGATATTATCGTGGGAGTCGACTTGGTGTCGCACTCACAGGAGGCGGTGAACTATGATAATTTCACCAATCTTATGACTCACCTCCTTGAACTTAGCAGCTCGAATCTCTACGACAAAAATATCAAGGACACACAAATATATATCGACGTCGACGTGACTGGATTCGCCAGTTCCAGCTTCGGCAAAGAGGAAATCGACACTCTGATAAAACGTGGAGAAGCCAGAGCCCGTCAGCTATTGCCACTGATATTGCAGCTGCGTGACTCTCTGCTGAACGACGGACACAGTCCATACAATCATATAGTTTATACCGCGCCTAAAAAATCAGATACTGACGACGACCAGAATAATGCGTTCAGAAAAACATTCCGCACCAGCTCTATCAACTTAGGAGCTCGATTCGACAACGATGAGTATGCGTCGCTGCACGTCAACCCTCAATTCATGCTGCCTACAAAGAAAAAGGACATGATGGTGCAGCTGTATGCACGTCTTGGACTACGTCTGAAGGGAGAGATGAGTTTTGACAAATTCACCGAAAAAAACAGTCGCTTCGGATCTTCCTATTTCTTTGAGCACGGTGAGTTTCAATTCTACAACTATGGAGAACGTGCCGCCGTCATCACATCATATCACCAATGTCCACGCTTCTACTTCTCGCAGGAGTGGAACAAGGTGCAATACACATTCGGACTCCGTTTCGACTGGTATAAATACACTGATATTCTCGTCGACCAAGGGCTTCCGTCGCCAAGAACAGACAAGAATGATCATTTCTTCACGCTCTATGCCCAAGCGGAATATAACTCGCTCAACTCTGAAATTTTTCCATTGAAGGGAACACTTTTCAATTGTAGCGCAAGTTTGGTGACCAGAAATCTCATATATTACATCAACGACAGACCTCTGCCAATGTTCCAGATGAATTGGAAAACCGTCATTCCTGTAGGCTCACCTCGATTCACCGTTGGTCCACACGTGCGTGGACGAGCCCTCCTAACAGGGGTGGATGACAGCCCGGCACCGTTTGCCCTGCTCAATACAATCGGAGGATTGAAATCAGGAATGAAAATGGACCAACAGATTGTGGCGGCAGGCATGGCAAACGTGGAATTGATCGCAGATAATGGTATTCTGTTCGGAGGAATTGATCTACAGCAGCGTATCGGAGACAATCATTATATACAAGCGACTGTCGACGGTGGAACAATCGCCGATCGCGTCAGAGAAGCTGTCATGAAAGACCACCTCACTTGGGGAGCACAGTTAGGCTACAGCTACGACACTGGCGCGGGGCCACTATCTCTGACCGGCTATTGGAGTGAGCGTACACGCAGAGTAGCATTTATGTTTAATTTCGGATATTATTTCTAAACACAAAAAATGAGGGCAGGTTCTATCCTGCCCATTTCTTTGTCTAATTGCAAGTTTCTACAAGTGAATAAAAGATCACTTCTGATAAGAGATCTCTCGCCATTCCAGCATATCCGTCTCATGAGTTTCTTTTTCTCCTCCGCCCAACAAAGACTCGCTGTTCATAACCATCTTTGCAGACCTTTTGGTCCAGTTTCCAATACTGTCAGTCTCAAGGATTTGATAAGTGACGACCGACACCTCCTCCGTGCCTTCAGAAACCAATTTCTTCTTCGATGATATACAATTTTGATTGGAATCATATTCAAAAGATGTTTCAGAATAACCTAAATTTTTGGATATAATAGATTCCACAAAGCCATTGACATTATATTTATAAGTATCGCACGTCGTGATTCCCCAATCTGGAAGTTTATTTACCACCTTCACCAACTGACCTTTTTCATTTCGGGACTCCTTATCACCACGTTCTTTTGGCGAAGCCTTTCCATTTCTGTCGAACACATAAGACTCCTTTTTCCACTCTTGTTCCAAATAAGAAGACGTGGATTTATAATAATCAGCACTATGCACCACCAATTTCACGACATTACCACGGACATCCAATCGCTGACGGTCGGGAGAAGTGAATGGAACAATTTTTACAGATAGTTTCGTTGAATCCAAAGATTCTGTTTTTACTTCTTTACGAAGCATCACATTTGTATCCGTCTGATTACAAGATAGTAAAAAAGGAGATAGGACTAAAAAACAAAATTTACTTTTCATTTCAATAGAATTTTTCGCTCATTGAGACTATTTAAGTTCATTTTCTAGAATTCATGATTTTCATTCTCACAAATTCCATTTGAGATTCAAATTTATAATTTTTTCTTCTCTAAACCTGCGGATAAAGAATAAAATGTCAGATCAGCATTAATTTCACAATGACAATGTGGCAAAACACCCAATTTATTTAATTTTTAGAAATATATACATCCCTACGTGACACATCTCAATTACGCATTTATAATTTTTGATTGAACCAACTCGTATGGTAGTTTTCGAAACCTGCCCATCACAGACAAGGAATTCTGGAAAAGTGGAAATTTTCAAGCAAAACATCTTGGAAAAATGGAAATTTCAGCCAATTTCACATTGGAAAAATGGAAATTTTGAAGTTAAAAAGCTTGGAAAAGTGGAAAATTCAGCCAATTTCACCTTGGAAAAGTGGAAATTTTGAGGTCAAAAAGCTTGGAAAAATGGAATTTTTTGGCAAAAACCTCTTGGAAAAGTGGAAATTTTTGGGTTAAAAAGCTTGGAAAAGTGGAGATTTTGAGAGATATTTGCCTAGAAAAATGGAAATTTTAGGTTATAGCAACATTTTACAAAAAGATAAAACATTATGATTCAAAGAAATATATCAACATACTTAGAAGATTTCTACAAAACGTCAAAAAAAGCACTTCTGCTGACAGGTGCAAGACAGATAGGAAAAACATTCGCGATACGAGAATTCGGCAAAAAATTCAAAAGTTTTGTGGAGATAAATTTTGTGGAAAACCAAGAATTTGCAGATGCAATCAGAAATGCGAACGGAAGAGAAGACATACTGTTTCGCATATCTACAGCCACAAAAAAGCCGTTGATCAAAGGAGAGACACTGATATTTTTTGATGAAGTGCAAGTGTGTCCGGAAATAGTGACGGCGATAAAATTCCTTGTCGACGACGGTTCATACAAATACATCATGAGCGGATCTCTGCTAGGTGTGGAGCTGACAGACCTGCGTTCCGAACCAGTGGGATACATGAGCGTGAAGGAGATGTTTCCACTCGACTTTGAAGAATTCATACGCGCGATAGGCATCGGCGACAAAGTGATCGAGCATCTGCAGCTATCATGGGACAACCGCACTCCCGTCGACTCATTCATACATCAGAAAATGATGGAATTGTTCAGACTGTACCTTGTGGTGGGAGGAATGCCAGAAGCCGTGAAGAGATACTTGAAGACAAACAACCTTCAGGAGGTGATGGCAGTGCAACGTGACATCATCACTCTCTACAAGCGAGACATCACCAAATACGATTTCAAAGACAAGCTGCAAATCAACCACATATACGATTTGATTCCGCCTGAGCTAAATGAAAAGAACAAGCGATTCATTTTGAAAAGCCTCAACGAAAATGCCAAATACGACCGTTACCACAACGGATTCCTTTGGCTGAAAAACGCAGGCGTGGCTATTCCCGTCTACAATGTGGAAGAACCGAAAATGCCGCTCAAACTGTCGATGTCGAGAAATCTGCTCAAACTGTTTCTCAGCGATATCGGTCTGCTTGCCGCCCAATACGCCAACGGCATCCAACTACGTATCATCAACGGTGACAAGGACATCAATTTCGGATCTGTATACGAGAATGCCGTTGCACAGGAACTGATAGCACATTCGTTTGAGCCATTCTACTACAACAATAAAAAACGTGGCGAGATAGATTTTGTGATAGAATACCACGGCAGAATTCTTCCGATTGAGGTGAAATCAGGCAAAGACTACGAAGTGCACAGAGCCTTGTCTAACATCATGGACTGCCCCGAATACGATCTGCAGGAGGCTATTGTGTTCTGCAACGACAACCTGAAAGTGGTGGGCAAACTGACATACGCCCCAGTCTACATGACTATGTGTCTGAAAAAGAACGACTACGCGCCAACTTTCTACAAAGTGGATATCTCTATGGTGAGAGAGCCGGAAATAACGTATGGGAAGGAAAAGTGATGAAAGGTTGATGATGAAAGGTTGATGATGGAGAGTGGATGATGGAGAGTGGATGATTGAAGATGAAGGATTGAGGATTCTCACAAAATTTGATTATCTTTGAACTACAAAAATCGAGTCGGTAAGAAATGAAAGTTTGCATAGCGGAGAAACCGAGTGTGGCACGCGACATCGCTCGCATGCTTGGAGCGACAACCAACATGGATGGTTATTACGAAGGCAATGACTATCAGGTGACTTGGGTGTTCGGCCACCTCTGCACCCTAAAAGAGCCGCACGACTACGATCCGATGTGGAAATCATGGATGATGGAGACGCTGCCGATCATTCCGTCGACTTTCGGAATCAAACTGAAAAACGACAAAGGCGTGAGCAAACAATTCAATCTCATCAAACGACTTATCGACAAAGCTGAATATGTGGTGAACTGCGGTGATGCCGGGCAGGAAGGTGAACTTATCCAGCGCTGGGTGCTTCAGTACGCGAAATGCAAAGTGCCAGTCTACCGCCTTTGGATCTCCTCACTTACCGACGAAGCCATATCTCAAGGTTTTGCCAACCTCCGTCCTTCATCGGAATACGACAGCCTGTATGCGGCAGGAGCACTCCGAGCTATCGGCGACTGGCTTCTAGGAATGAATGCGACGCGAGCATATTCCATCAAATATTCTGTGCCTGGCACTCCCCTTTCCATAGGACGTGTGCAGACGCCAACTCTGGCTCTCGTCGTGGCTAGACATAAGGAGATTGTCAATTTCAAGCCCGAACTCTACTGGGAATTGAAAACGCAATTCTGCAACACAAATTTCTCATGCACAAAAGGCAAATTCAAAAAGAAGGAAGACGCGGAGAAAGTGTTGCAGACGGTGACAGGCCAACCGTTCAAAATCACCAAGGTAGACAAGAAGGCAGGCAAGGAACTGCCTCCTAAACTGTTTGACTTGACCTCCTTGCAGGTGGAGTGCAACCGCAGATTCGGCTACACTGCCGAGCTGACCCTTAAATGCGCACAGTCGCTCTACGAAAAGAAGTACACCACATATCCCCGCGTCGACACAAGATTCCTGCCTGAGGATGTGCATCCGAAGATTCCTCAGATAATGGGTGGAATACAGAATTATTCGTTGCTGACTGCACCTGTGTTGCAAAAACCGATTCCCAAACTGAAACGAATATTCGACAATTCAAAGATCACAGACCACCACGCTATAATCCCGACAGGAGTGTTGGCGACAAACATGACTCATGAGGAATTCAATGTATACGATATCGTAACACGTTGTTTCATAGCCAATTTCTATCCTGAATGCCAGATTTCGACAACTACTGTGGAAGGAGAATCAGCACAAGTAGGATTCAAGACATCAGGCAAAGAGATCGTGGATCCGGGTTGGAGACTTGTCTATTCCGACGACGTGAAGCCAGCCAACCCATCGGAGGATCCCAACAAAGAGGAGGGCAACACCGTCATCCCGGCATTCACCGTCGGGCAAAACGGTCCACACAATCCATCAATTGTGGAGAAACAGACCACTCCACCCAAGCCATACACCGAGGCGACTCTGCTCCGCGCAATGGAAACGGCAGGAAAAAATGTGGAAGACGAAGAGCTACGTGAGGCAATGAAAGAAAACGGTATCGGACGTCCGTCTACTCGTGCCGGCATCATCGAGACACTCTTCAAGCGAGAATACATGATCCGTCAGCGAAAGAACATCATCCCTACCGAAAGAGGAATCAAGCTGATTGACACTATCAACCAAGAACTTATCAAATCCGCCGAACTGACAGGACAATGGGAAAAGAAACTGCGTTTGGTGGAGAAAAAAGAATATCAGTCGGCCGACTTCATGGCAGAACTGAAAAAGATGGTTTGTGAAGTTGTCGACGCAGTGAAACGTGATGTGTCGATGACTAAAATTGCTGAAGCTCGTAGAGACGCACGGACGTGCGGGTCTGATGAGCAACCTCCAAAAGAGAAAAAGCCACGAGCACCAAGGAAGAAAAAAGCTGACGATGGCAGTGAGCCGACAGCAAAAAAGACGGTGAAAAGGAAGAAAACAGAGACTCCAACCCCAACGACGCTGGCAGAATGTGTGTGTCCGATCTGCAAACGAGGCAGAATCCTGAAAGGACGCACAGCATACGGATGCTCCGAATATGCGTCGGGCTGCAATTTCAGAATTCCATTCTTCATCAACAATATCGCCATCACCGACGAAGACGCAGTAGCATTATTACAGGGCAATGCGGTGAGAGGTGTGATGCTGAACACGTTGCTGGGGGTTAATGGTTGATAGTTAAGAATTAAGAATTAAGAGTTAAGAGTTAAGAGTTAAGAGTTACATGAAAAAGAAAATAGCGATCATATTACTTCTCCTTATCTCTGTAGCCATCGGTGTCTGTTGGGCACAACAAGATGATTACAAAGAGGGAGACATTCTCTTCCAAGTGTCGAAAAGCCGTCAATCGCCATTGATCCAGAAAGCCACTGGATCAAAATGGTCTCATTGTGGTGTCGTGGTCGAGAAAAACAAGCAGACATATGTGTTGGAAGCATCCAAAGTGGTCCGACTCACTCCTCTGCAACAATGGATAAAACAAGGTAAAGACGGGGATGTCAAGAAGGTGCGTGTGAAAAAGGAGCCAGTTAAAATCAAGTACAATAAATACTTAGGCAAGCCATACGACCTTGCGTTTAAGTTTGACAACGGCAAATGGTACTGCTCGGAGTTAATCTACGACATCTACAAATCACAGTTAGGAATAGAACTTTGCAAGCCCAAACCGCTACGTCAGTATCAGATCAACGGCATGGAAGATGTCATCAAAAAAAGAGGCATGAGTCTCGATCAATTGGTGATCGCTCCATCTGATTTGTTAGATTATTGATTATCTACAAGTTAATCCCAAATTTTACATTTTTATGAGGGATCAATCGGTCAAAAACCACATTTTTATGAGGGAATGAGCAACGTCTATAATTAAATTTTCAGATCCTACTCGTCTGTGCCCAGACCTTCATTCTTGAAATATGCTTCTGCCGAATATAAAGGTATATTCTCCATCCATTCTTGATCTTTATATGGAAGCATTGAGATGCGAAGACCTTTCAAGCCAAAATTCTTAAATTCTTCTGTGACAAACAAGCGGAGTGATTTGGCTCGCACATTTTCTTCAGCCTTTGCCTCTGTCGGTATGACTCGACGGTTTCCCTGGACTATAAAATCGACTTCCATAGTACTGCTATCCTTAGAAAAATAGAATATATTCTTATCCATTTCATCATGTAGTTCCAAGGATTTTATTTGAGAAAGAATATAATTCTCTGTAAATGCCCCTTTGAATTCAGAAAAGACATCCATTCCTATCAGCATTTCACGCGATCGTGCTCCACACATACACGACAGCAAACCACAATCCAACAGATATATCTTGAATGCGGAATCGTCAGCATAGAATTTCAATGGTTCTTGCGGTTTCGTCACTCTAGCCACCTTATACACCAATCCCGCATCCGTCAACCACTGGATCGCCTTTTCAAAATCAGCCGCTCTAGCACCCTTCTTTATCGCACCAAACACAAATTTCTTGTTTTCCTTAGCCAGCTGAGCAGGTATACTATCCCAGACCTGCCTTATACGCACCACCTCAGCATTGGTGTGTTTACCCATATCCTTACTATAAGTGGCAAGTATGGAACGTTGTACATCTCTTGTCTCTTTGGCATCATGGTTTTCAATCCATGTTGATACAGCCTCAGGCATACCTCCACAGAAATAATATTGTCTGAGATAATCCGTCAATAGTTCGTGTTGCAATGTCATTGAATCCCAATCCAAATTGCGGACAGCGTCGGCAAGCAGATCTCGACCATTAGCCATCAAGAACTCATCAAAAGTCATCGGGTACATTCTCAAGTCGTTCACCTTACCCACCGGATAACTCTCGTCTTTTCGTATGGATATTCCCAATAAAGAACCCGCCACAACCACATGCAAATCTCGTCTATCCTCACAAAAATATTTTAGCGACGAAATGCCATTTGGCACCTCTTGTATCTCGTCGAAAAACAGCAGCGTCTTTCCTGAAATAATCCTATGTTCATTTGCCTGTTCCAACTGATAGATAATGCGATCCATATTAAAATCGACGAACAAGCCCTCAGCAAACCTATTATTATGGCAATTCACATACACCATATTTTCAAATTCGTTTTTTCCGAACTCCTTTATGATGTACGTTTTCCCCACCTGTCTTGCCCCCAAAAGCACAAGAGGTTTATGTTTTGGATTTTCTTTCCAGGCCTTCAATTCCTTATAAATATTCCTCTTCATTAGCCACAATTTTAGATACAATGCAAAATTACTAATAATAAATGATTTAGCAACTATTTTTACATTTTTATGAGGGATCAAACTACAAAAAAACACACTTTTATGAGGGATCAATCGATCAAAAAACACACTTTTATGAGTGATCAATCGGTCAAAAACCACACTTTTATGAGGGATCAAACGACAAAAAACCACATTTTTATGAGGGAATGAACCCATAAATTGACGTATCACACATTTTTTGCAAATTAAGAATTAAAAGTTAAGAATTAAGAATGGGCTAATAATCCTGACATCCTTTTTCAGCTATTGACGTACTATAAATGGCCAACGACTTACTTTATAGTTGTTTTCCGCTTAAAATCTCAAAAAAATGAAAAAATCTGCGTAAATTTGCGGAAAATTAAGAATATATGATTGAAATTATTCCAGCAATTGATATTATCGACGGAAAATGTGTCCGTCTTAGCCAAGGAGATTACGACCAGAAGAAAGTTTACAATGAAAATCCTCTTGAGATAGCGAAAGAGTTTGAAGACGCAGGTATTCGCCGTCTTCACCTTGTCGACCTCGACGGAGCTAAGGCGCACCACATCGTCAACCATAAAGTGTTGGAGACAATCGCCACCAAGACAAACCTTGTGATTGATTTCGGCGGCGGTCTGAAAAGCGATGAAGATCTTAAAATAGCGTTCAACAGCGGAGCTTCAATGATCACAGGAGGAAGCATCGCCGTAAAAGATCCAGACACATTCTGCGGATGGATCGACAAGTTTGGCGGCGAGAAAATCATCCTTGGAGCCGACGCGAAGGATGGCAAGATCGCAGTGGGCGGATGGATCGAGACAACCCAGGAGCCATTGATTCCGTTTATCTCCCAGTACCGTCGACGCGGAATATCAAAAGTGATCTGCACAGACATCAGCAAAGACGGAATGCTAAAAGGAGCCTCAACGGATCTCTACAAAGAGATTCTTGCCGCTGAGTCTGGCCTTTACCTTATCGCAAGCGGAGGTGTGAGCAAGATTGAGGATATCATTGAGCTTGACGAAGCCGGAGTGCCAGCCGTGATCACCGGGAAGGCAATCTACGAAGGCAAAATCACACTTGAACAAATATCAAAGCTTCTCGCATAATTATCGCAATTTATTTCTAAATTTGCACAAAACTATTGAATATGACTATTGATTTCGATAAACTTGGTGGACTTGTGCCAGCTATCATCCAAGACGACGCCACATTAAAGGTGTTGATGCTCGGGTTCATGAATAAAGAAGCGTATGAGAAGACGGTGGAAACAGGCAAAGTGACTTTCTTTTCACGCACACGCAACAAGCTATGGACCAAGGGTGAGACAAGCGGAAATTTCCTTAACCTTGTCAGCATCAAGAACGACTGCGACAACGACACTCTTCTAATCCGTGTCAACCCAGTCGGACCCGTTTGCCACACAGGCACAGACACATGCTGGGGAGAAGTCAACGAAGGAGGAATGACAGCTCTTGAGGCTGTGCAGAAGAAAATCAAGGCAGACGTTGCAGACCCATCAACTTACGCAGGCAAAAACCACGCAGAAGGCAAAAACCGTGTGGCTCAAAACCTTGGTGAGGAGGCTGTGGTGGCTGTAATCAAAGCGTCGAAAGGATCACGAGAGGAGATCATCGAGCAGAGCGGATCACTACTCTACCATCTGCTTGAGATGCTTACAGAAAACGGCATCGACATCAACGAAATCAAAAAGATTGCACCAAAAGACTAAAACTTTACGACTGTGAGCGAGATATTGCTAGACTATAAAAACGTATCAATCAACCACTCTGAGGTGACAGTGTTGAAGAATCTGACACAGCAAATCAGAGTCGGTGAACTTGTCTACCTCACAGGTAAGGTTGGAAGCGGAAAGAGTTCGTTTCTCAAATCAATATATGCGGACGCAGAAGTATCAGCAGGAAGTGCGACGGTACTCAACTACGATATCCGCAAAATAAAACGCAAAGAGATCCCATACCTACGCCGGGAATTGGGAATTATATTCCAAGATTTCAAGTTGCTGACCGACAGAAGCGTAGAGAAGAACCTCGACTTCGTGTTGAGAGCGACAGAAGTGAGCGACAAAAGCGAACGAAAGGAAAGAATCGCAAATGTGCTGGCATATGTGGGCATGGACAACAAAGGCTACAAAATGCCACATGAGCTGTCGGGAGGTGAGCAACAGCGCATCGTCATCGCGAGAGCATTGCTCAACGACCCCAAAATGATCCTTGCCGATGAGCCGACAGGAAACCTTGACGCAGAGACAGGAAAGGATATTATGACGTTGCTTCACAAAATTTCGCTTGAAAAGACAGCGGTTGTGATGGCGACACACAATATGAAATGGCCACAGATTTTCGAAGGCAGAGTGTTGAAATTCAACGAAATGGAAGTCAACGAAATATCAGTAGCCGAAGCAGTAACAACAAAAAATGAAGAGTAAATGATAAAGTTTTTATTCACGCTGGTGCTTATAGGCATACTTTTTATGCTACTCGTCCCAATTCTTTTGAAGGCGGTCGTCAAAAGTCTTATAGGCAAAGCCACACAAAGGCAACAGCAACAGTATCAGCAATATAACGGCAACGATTCCCAATCATCCTACTCATCCGCAGAAGAAAATGATGAGAGTTATTACGGAGGCAGTGTGCTGGTGCATGATGAAGATAGCGCACGACGAATGAAGAGGATGAAAGCAGAGGCGGAAGATGTGGAGGCTGTGATAATAGACGAACCTGCCAAGGAAAGAATAGAAATAGAAGAGAGGGAAAAGGTTAGAGGTTAAAAATTAAGAGTTTAAAGTGAAGAGTTCGAGGTTGAAAGGAGAGACTGAGGACTTGAAACAAAAGAAAAAATATAACAATAAGTATATAAAAATGGGAAAAAAAGCATTGTTGATGATCCTCGACGGTTGGGGAATCGGTGACAAAACAAAGTCTGACGTAATCTCGTCTACACCAACACCAAATTGGGACGCTTTGATAGCAAACTATCCAAACTCACAGCTTCAGGCATCAGGAGAGAACGTAGGTTTGCCAGACGGACAGATGGGAAACTCAGAGGTAGGACACTTGAATATCGGTGCAGGACGCATTGTATATCAAGACCTTGTGAAGATTAACCGTGCTTGTGCAGACGGTTCAATCATGAAGAACCCAGAGGTCATTTCAGCATTTGAGTATGCAAAAAAGACAGGAAAGAAAGTTCACTATATGGGCTTGACATCGACAGGTGGAGTACACTCATCTTTCGATCATTTGTTCAAGCTATGTGAGATAGCAAAGGAATTCGGAGTCGCAGACAAGACATTCATCCACTGTTTCATGGATGGTCGTGACACAGACCCTAAGAGCGGTAAAGGCTTCATCGAGCAGCTTACAGCACAGGCAAAGAAGACAGGATGCACAATCGCATCTATCGTAGGTCGTTTCTATGCTATGGACCGTGACAAGCGTTGGGAGCGTATCAAAGAGGCATACGATTTGTTGGTAAACGGAATCGGAGCTCCAGCAACAGACATGGTCAAGGCTATGCAGGACAGCTACGATGCAGGAGTGACAGACGAGTTTGTTAAGCCAATCGTCAACACATCTGCAAACGGAAAGATTGGAGAGGGCGACGTGGTTATCTTCTTCAACTACCGTAACGACCGTGCTAAGGAGCTTACAATCGTATTGTCGCAGAACGACGTCCCAGAGCAGGGAATGAAGACAATTCCAAACATCCAGTTCTACTGTATGACTCCATACGACGCTTCGTTCACAGGCGTTCACATTCTATTCCCTAAGGAGAACGTAAGCAACACATTGGCTGAATACCTTTCAAACAAAGGATTGAAGCAGCTTCACACAGCAGAGACTGAGAAGTTCGCTCACGTAACATTCTTCTTGAACGGAGGACGTGAGACTCCATTCGACGGAGAGGAGAGAATCTTGGTTCCTTCTCCAAAAGTGGCGACATACGACTTGAAGCCAGAGATGTCAGCGTTCGAGGTAAAAGACAAACTTGTTGACGCTATCCACTCAAAGAAGTTCGACTTCATCGTTGTGAACTTCGCAAACGGAGACATGGTTGGTCACACAGGCAAGTACGAGGCTATCGAAAAGGCAGTTGTAGCAATCGACCAGGTTGTAAAAGAAGTTACAGACGCTACACTTGCTGAGGATTACGCTACAATCATCATCGCTGACCACGGAAACTGTGATTACGCAATCAACCCAGACGGAACACCAAACACTGCGCACTCACTTAACCCAGTGCCATTCGTTTACGTTGCAAACGACGCTAAATCAGTGAAGGTTTCCAACGGAGTTTTGGCAGACGTAGCACCATCTATCTTGTCTGTGATGGGTCTTGAGCAGCCATCTGAGATGACAGGTAAGAACTTGATTTCAAAGTAATTTTGAGATTGAATAATATTTGTAGAGACGTGGGAATCCGCGTCTCTACTTTTTTTATTAGATGGAATGTAAAAATTGAGGAGTCCAAAGTGCGGAACCAAATTTTAAGTTTAGCGGACCACAAAAAAAGGTTTGACAAAACATCAACATTCAAAATTCACCTATTTATGTAATTTTTTATTTTATTTGCATCATATAAAAACAAACATCATGAAAATGAAAGAGTCAATTTTAGTCACATTCTCAATATGTATACTGTTGTGTTCCGCAGATCTTTATGCGGCAGAGGGAATCAGAATTGTTCATGGACATTTATATGAGTACAATTATCCTTCACAACAGTCAAAGGACACATTAGGAAAAGCCACAATTTATACGCCAGACGCAAAATCAGATCTTGATAGAGATGTGCCACCTGGATTATTGCCACAGTATATGAACCCGAACTACTATGGTTACAAAGAGACTAAATATAATCGTTCGACAGACACGCAATCTAACAATTATTCTTCCGCACCACATTTCGGAGAAAAAGTATCAAAGAGACGCGCGACAAAAAATTCATTTCAAATACGTCATTCAGATGGAATTTATCACTATCGCGATGGAATTTTCTATTTGCAGAAAGAAGATTCATATATGATTCATGAGCCACATGTAGGTTTTAGAGTTCCCTCCATTCCTGCTACGCGACATGAATATACAATTGGCAACGTCGCATACTACTATTACTATGGGACTTTCTACGTATTTAATCCTGCAGTGAAGATGTACGACGTCGCAAAACCTCCAGTAGGAGCGATAGTGGATTGGATACCGAGGGATGCGGAGAAAAAAGAGATAGAAGGAGGGTTGTATCATATAGCTAACGGAGTGCAATACAAAGAAGTATTGAATGTTGCAAATTCAAAATGGTACCAAGTTGTCGCAGTTGACACAAAATATTAGAATTACTTCTTGACTCTAAGAAATGGCCGCGATTTTTAGAGCAACATTTTTTAACATAAAAAAGTTGTGTTTTCAAGACGCATAGACTACATTTGTAAATATAATAATTTATGCGCAGAAAAGGACATGAGTAAATCTAAACTATATGCATGGATATTGTCGATACTTGGATTTCAAATGCAAGGCTGTGACTTTACAGAAACAGAAGAATACGGATGCCCTCACACGACATTCCGAACAAGTGGCACAGTAAAAGATGAAAATGGAAACTACATACAGGATGCAGAAGTCAAAGTTAAGATAAAAGCAGTCAATTCTTCCAGACCAAATGATAGCGAAACAAAAGCCAACAGTTCCGTCATCAGCGACAACAAAGGTGCATATCAAACGAGCGATGGAAAATGCGACGGAATCAACAATTACGAAAAACTTCAATATGAAGTAATCACCAACAAAACCGGCTACAAACCAGACACAATCATCAAAGAAATCAAAAAAGAAGATTTAAAATTCAAGAAAGATGACAGCTGGAAAAAAAGCACAAATCAAGAAATCAACATCGTTCTAAAGAGAAAATAACAAGAAATGAAAAGTTCTAAAATATTAGCAGCCGTTTTGGCTGTGCTTGGATTCCAGATGCAGAGTTGCGAATATGGATGTCCATACACCACATATAAGACTCAAGGCACCGTAGTAGACGAAAAGGGAGATAAGATAAAAGGTGCAGAAGTCAAAGTAAAGATTGAGTCACGTCCAGATAGTCTCCATTTAAGCATAGACAAGACTCATCCCGTCATTTCCACAAAAACAGCCATGAGTGACAGAAAAGGCAAATACGAAACAACACATAAAGATTTAGATGATATTGGCAACGTCAAACTAAACTATGAAGTAATCACAAACAAAGACGGATACCAACCTGACACTATCCGTAAAGAGGTAAAAAAGACGGACTTCAAGTATAGAGACGAAGATACATGGGAAACTATCGCAACTCATGAAATCAACATCGTTCTAAAGAAGAGATAAAAGACAGATATGAAAACGACAAAAATTTTAACCTGGCTATTGACAATACTGGGTTTTCAGATGCAAAGTTGTACAGAAGAAGAAGAAAGTCGTGAAGAATACGGATGCCCTTACACAACATACAAGACTCACGGCTCCGTAAAGGACGAAAATGGCAATAAGATTCAAGATGCCAAAGTCAGCGTAAAAATTGATGCCGTTGTGGAAACAACGGATTCCATCGGTGTGCACAGCGATACCATATGGCACTCCAAAGAATCTGTGATGAGCGACAAACGTGGCAACTATGAGACAAGAAGATCCGGCGAGCATCTCAATAGCGATGCCATATATCATTATGTCGTCATCACCGACAAAAACGGATATTTGCCAGACACTATACGTAAGGAAGTGAAAGGAATGGATTTAAAATTCGAAAAAGGAGGCGACTGGGAAACAATAGCAAAAAACGAAATAAACGTCACTCTAAAGAGAAAATAAATAATGACATCATCCAAAATATTGGCTGGTATTTTAGCCATGCTTGGTTTTCAAATGCAGAGCTGTGTAGGGACAGACGAATATGGCTGTCCATACACTACATATAAAACCAACGGCACTGTAAAGGACGAAAACGGCAACAAAGTACAGGGAGCTGAAGTCAGCGTGAAGGTAGACGTGATTGTCGAAAAGGAAAACATTTACGGTGAAAATTCCAAAGACACAATCTCACAACCAATTCAAACTGTCTACTCCAACAAAAAAGGTGTATACGAAGTAAGTCACGGAGATTTGCTAGATGGATTTGGCTACAAAAGTATAAACTATGAAGTCATCACCAACAAAGATGGCTATGAGCCTGACACTATCCGCAAAGAAGCCAATAAATCAGACTTCAAATACAAACATGTAGGAGACTGGGAAACCGTCGCCACCCAAGAAATCGACATTACTCTAAAGAAAAAGTAAAGGATGGCAGAAAAAAAGATTTCTATTCGTAAAAGGATTGGCTTAGAGCTTACTCGTAAGATAAGGAAAAGCACACCTCCTCAACTGCGTGTCCTTTTTTGGGAATGTACATTGCGGTGCAATGCGGCTTGCAGACACTGTGGCAGCGACTGCAAGGCGACAGCCAACAGCAAGGATATGCCTGCCGAAGATTTTTTGAAAGTGATAGACAGTCTGACTCCACATGTGGACACTCATAAGACATTTATTATATTTACAGGAGGAGAAGCACTTGTCAGACCAGACATCGATTATGTAGGCACAGAATTGAATAAACGAGAGTATCCTTGGGGCATCGTCTCAAACGGATATTTGCTCAACGCAGAACGTTTTAAGCGTCTGAAAGCAGCAGGTATGCATTCCATCACCATCAGTCTGGACGGTTTTGAAGAGGCTCACGACTGGATGCGCCGCATACCCAATGGATTCAAGCATGCGGTAGATGCCATCAAACTACTCGTCGCCGACAATGATATAGTTTATGATGTCGTGACTTGCGCGAACCAGAAAAACTACGACTCGCTTCCTGAATTCAGAGATTTCCTCATCAGCATCGGAGTGAAAGAGTGGAGAATCTTCACTATATTCCCTGTCGGACGAGCCGCTGAGAATCCGGAATTACAGTTGAACGACCGTCAGTTTACCGATCTGATGAAGTTTATTGCAGACACCCGTAAAGAAGGGAAAATAAAAGTGAGCTACGGATGTGAAGGATTCTTAGGCGGATATGAGACGGAGGTGCGTGACACATTCTACCAATGTAATGCAGGAGTAAACGTAAGCTCAATTCTCGCAGACGGCAGTATATCAGCCTGTCCAAGTATCAGAGCCAACTACCACCAAGGCAACATCTACACAGATGATCTTTGGGATGTGTGGACCAATCGTTATCAGGTGTTCCGCGACCGCAGTTGGATGAAGAAAGACGAGTGCGGCGAATGCAAGATGTTCCGTTATTGTGAAGGCAACGGATTCCACCTGAGAGACGAGAATGGCAAACTGTTATTCTGCCACTACCACCGTCTACTTGATTGATCTTTACAAGACAAAAGATTTTTATTCCTCATACAAAAATAGGGAGGCTTTACAGTGAAGCCTTCCTATTTTTTGAGTTATGGGAGTGTCTTCTACCCCATCCTATTCATCAATGTAGCAAAGTCACATGGCCAACATACTGTCTGTCTGATTCGTCCACATCTATCACATACCAATAATCTGTAGACGGAAGAGTTCTACCTGCGTAATCTTTTCCGTCCCAGCTGTTTTCTAGATTATCATAGGCATTAAATTCTCTAACAGGCTTACCCATCCTGTCATAGATTTTCACAGTAATGTCAGAATATAATTCTACATTCTTTATGATCCATCTGTCATTTTCTCCATCCGAATTAGGTGAGAACATAATTTCTGGCATAAGATCATTAGCCTCGTATGCTCGTGTAAGATTCAAATAAACAATGCTATCACAATCAGACTCACTAACCAGTGTGACTGTATATTCTCCAGCCTCAGAATATTCAGCATCTCCTATTTTATAGGTTTCATCACCCTTAATAACAGCCTTGACAAACTGTTTCTTGACGCTATTAATCACTACAGGTGTCGTCAGAGTGAATGATTTTCCTTTATATTCATATTTGACGGAATAAATGCCCGAGTTCGATTTTGTAACATCATCAATAGTAGGGTTTTGTTCTGTCGACTTAAAGTCGTCTGGTCCCGACCACTCATAAGACACACCTTCTGGAGCATCATCAATGTAGAGATATAAACGTTCACCCTCACACAATGGGCTGTTATTAGAAATCATAGCATCTTTCAGTTCTTCTACAGTTAGAATGAGAGTGACGATGCTATCACAACCTGTCTTGGCACTAACTAATGTGTCATGGTATGTGCCTGAAACTGATAATCGCTGACCATTGAACAAAATTGTTTCGCCTTGCAAAATAGAGTCCGCTATTTCTGTGTGCTGGATTTTGTTAACCACGACATCTGTTTCTGCTGTTGGCAAAACAATTCCATTTACAGTAACAGAAAGCGAATACCTTCCGCTGTTTGCATCAGACACATTATCTAAAGTCGGTGATTCTTCTTTAGAAGAGAACCCGTTCGGGCCAGTCCAAGAGAACGTTGCGTTTTTAGGAGAGTTGAAAACCTTAAAAGAAATAGCATTCCCTTCACAAACAGGACTATCACTAGAAATGGTAAAAGAATCTTTATCCAATACCGTAAGAGAAAGGTTAACAACACTATCGCAACCAGTGGTCTCACTTGTAAATGTCTTCTGATATTCTCCAGAAGTTGTTAAAATCTCATCTCCAAAAATGTAAGATTCACCCTCTTTAATATCCTTCTTTATATCAACAACGTGTCTTTTGTTAACGACAACAGGCACCTCAACTTCATCTGAAGACACGCCGTTAGAAACCATCACAACCGTATATATACCAGAATTCTCTTGTGTAGCATTGGAGATAGTAGGATTCTTTTCTGTAGAAACAAATCCTTTAGGTCCCGTCCATAAGAATGTGGCTTTATCAGGAGCGTTGTTGACATCCAATTCAAAAGACTCACCTTCACACACCGGACCAACAGTCATAGCGTCAACAATGATCTTACAATTGGTTGTTGCTGTTCCAGCAGTCTTATTAAAAGAAATAGTACCTGGCTTTTGAGAATAATTTGTAACTAAGAATAAATACCATTCCCCATTTTTTGCTTCTGGTATGTAACAAAATTCCTTACTGCTGGTGCTATAACTACAATCGACCATGGATTCCAATGGATAATTATCATTATAACCTCTAAAACATGGATTAGTCATATCAAACTGTACAGGATCAGGAGGAAATATCACATGTTCTTTCTGTTCTGTTTCATCAATACATGAATATAACTTTTCTTCTTCGGCGTCACAGTAATCAAAGTATTCAGAAATATTGTCAAAATCAGATGGATCTAACTGGAAAAAATGTTTATAGCAATCAACATATATACTATCCGACAATGCCGTTACTCGATCGAATTCGTCAAGATAACTCTGAGAATAACACGTGTCAGATACAACGTAGGCATCCTCGTCGTATAAATACTCATCCTCAACAGCATATATTGTAATATCTTTATTAATACTTTTGATCACCTCTTGCTTGTTCTTTCCTTTGAATGGTCCATAACAAGCAAAATCAACATCATACCCTTCAGAATGTTCTATAGTGATTCCAAGCAAACCAGGCTCATCGATTTGCATAATAAACCATTGTGGAGACGAGGAGCTTTCTAAACATCCGCTGATGAAATCAAATGCCTCTTCATCGGAAGTTCCTGCAGGAAAACGAATTCCCAAATCATTCTCTTCTGTACAAAAAGAAATTACATTTTCATTTGAAAAGAACTCCTGTGCACTTATCTGCATATTATTTCCAATCAAAATGAAAAAAAAACACGAAATTTTACTTATTGTTCTCCTCATACCACAAATTTTAATAATCATCACTAAATACAAAGTGAAATATCGTATTACTTTTGGCAAATGTATTGATAATATGCAAACAATCAAATTTTATTTGATATATATGCGAGCCATATCGCTATTTCTTAACAATTTTCTATGTTTTTATTTTATTTTGCACACAACCTTAAAATATTGTTTATCCATATTTTTTAGATTAGAGGGAAAACCACAATACTGAATATACATGACAACAGTCTACCACATCCACAATGACTATTTTGTTACGACTAATAAAAACTAAATAAAAATCAGCAACTGTCATTTAAGGCTAGTCAGGCAACAAAAAAAGGAGAGCCTATTGACTCTCCTTCTATTAAAAAAATGTCTAATCTTAACATCCTAATATTATTCTTACTTTAATTTAGCCAACGCCTGTTCTAGCGTCATGCCTGCGTAATCCTGAGCGGAAATGATTCTGCCCGACTTTTTATCGTCGACAAACACGCCCAACACAACACCTGGCAATGCACTCTCAGGTGCGTTTGGTGCGTTTGGTCCACCCAAATCTGTACGGCACCAACCTGGATCTGTAAGATTAAGCACCACATCAGTACCGTCGATTTTAGAGGCCAAATCCTTAGTGATCTTATCAAGACCAGCCTTGCTTGCCGAATATGCAGCCTGCTCTGGTTCAAGGTTGATACCACTTGTCGTGTTAACGATTCTACCGAAACCAGCCTTGATCATACGTGGCAAGTAGTGGTAGCAGATAATCATTGGAGCTATTGTGTTAACCTTCAAGCTTTCCACAAAATCCTCAGCCGGAGTATTATAGTATTCTGGATAAGCACGATATGTCACCTGAATACCAGCATTATTTAGAACGATTTCAATGTTAGTGCCATTATCGTCGATCTCTTTAAGCATACGTTTAACATCCTTGTCGTCTTCCAACTGACACTCTACCGAGTATGCCTCAACACCCATATTCTTGACCTCAGCCAATACAGCATCAAGATGCGATTTCTTTCTACTCTGAAGAACGACGTTGCAGCCTCTTTCTGCTAAAAATTTTGCTGCCAAAGCTCCGATACCTCGCGACGCACCAGTAACAAGTGCCCACTTCCCTTTTATCTCTGTCATAACTGTTTGTTAATTTTTTGCAAATTTAGTCATTTGTATCTACAAATCCGCATTTTTATGAATAAAATTCAAAAAATATTAACAGAGAACGAATAGATTTTGCAAATCACTACAAAGCCAATTCTTGCAAAAGAAAACATGCAGTGACAAGCCCTGGATTTGTTTAATATTTTATATATTTGCATTCGACTTGAGAAGACAAATATCTCAGGCATATATTAATCATTCAACACTCACTAAAAGATGAAAAAACTTTTTATTTCAGCTTTTTCTATCGCTTGCATTCTTTCCTCTCTATCTTCATGCGGAAAGACAGAAAATGCAGAATCATCAAACACAGCAAAATCAGCATGTTCTGCCACAGCAGAAAATCAGGTTTGCACAATCGACACTTTAGTGGCAGATTCAATTATCCTTCCTGCAGCCCAGACAACTGGAGGTATGCCGATCTATGACGCATTGTCAGCACGTGCAACATTCCGTAATTTCACACCAGACGCTTTGTCGGACCAGACTATCTCAAATCTTCTTTGGACTGCATCCGGAGTAAACAGACCTGTGGCTGATGATCCACGTCTGACAGCACCTACTGCAAGAAACGCGCAGGAGATCGACATTTACGTATGCACTAAGACTGCGGTTTACCTATATCAGCCAGTCGGTCATAAGTTGAAATTGGTCAACAAAGGTGATTTCCGTGCTCAGGCAGGCAAGAATCCATTCCACGCAAATGCAAGTGTAGACTTGATCTATGTGGCGAACTACGACAAAATGGAAGGTTTCGACGATAATGGCAAAGCTTTCTACGGAGCTACAGACTCTGGATTCATAAGCCAGAATGTTTATTTGTTCTGTGCTGCTGAAGGTTTGAAGACTTGCGTCTGCGGCCACATCGACAGAGAGGAGATCGCCAAGTTCATCAACTTGAAGAACGGCTACATTACTCTTACTCAACCAATAGGAAAATAAAATTGTACAGGACATAAAACCTGACAGCATTTTATAAACAAAGCCGGACTAAAATCCGGCTTTTGTTGTATAAGATTTGTTCTTGATGAGCAGCAACAACGACTGCCCTAAAATTTATCATTCTTCTTTTGATGTTGGCTTCACAATGACTTCACGCCACGTTTCACAAAGCACCCACTGGTAATCCTCACCCAAGAATTGTCCATAGTCGAGTGGATGCTCCTTACGCGCCTCTTGAATATCTTTGCGTTGTTCTGCGGCATTGCTGAATGTGTTTTTCAGCTCGGTGTAATCCACCTTTATATTCGCCTCCTCACGGTAAAGTATTTTGATTTTCTCATAGCCAAGTGGAGTGTATACAATCGACGTCTTCATTCTGTCATTGTCTGCCTTATACTGCCAAACCTCATAATATTTTCCCTTATAGCATGCAATTGAAGACGGTTCTTTTTTTAAATCTGCCATCAAACTGTCGGCAGGTTTTTCTTCAGGATCGTAATAAAAGCCATTTTGTTTTAAAGCAGAAGGCAGGATTGTGTCCCTCACCAAATCAAGGCTGTTCTCAAGTTGGTCAATCGCCGGGATAACGAACAATTGTGTATAGCGGATTCCGAAATCAGAAGGATTATTCTTCATCAAATCCTGCATTTCAGCTTTCTTAGAATCCTCCTCTGAATTCATGTTGGTGACGAAAAGAGCATTCTGATAGTCGATAGCCATTTCGGTGATCAGTTTCTCGCCCAGTTCACTCCAAACAAACTCACACTTTTTCTGTGTCCTCTCTTTTTTCAACTCTTCTGGAGTGATACGACGGTAATACTCTGACGCAGTTGCAGTAGATGTCAAACCAATCAAAGCCAGGCAACTACAGGCGAATTTTACAAGATTCAAATTCATTTTGATAAAAAAAGTTTAGTCTATTATTCGATTATTTGTAATCGAGTGCAAAATTAATAAAAAAGGAGACGCGAATAATCACGTCTCCAATATTTTAAATGGGAAGACAGGAGAAATCCCGTCTCTACTTATCAAAGATCAACTTTTGGCATTGTAGCCCATCCTTTCTTGATATCCTCGTCAGATGGGATATAGTCGCCCATTTCGCCATTGTTGTATTTCTCATAAGCGACAAGGTCGAAATATCCAGTACCAGTAAGACCAAACAAGATTTTCTTCTTCTCTCCCGTCTCCTTGCATTTCAACGCCTCATCAATTGCGACACGGATTGCATGAGAGCTCTCTGGTGCAGGAAGGATACCCTCTACACGAGCGAACAATTCAGCCGCCTCAAATACGCTAGTCTGCTCAACAGCCACAGCCTCCATCATCTTCTGATCGTAAAGTTCAGAAAGAGTAGGACACATGCCATGGAAACGAAGTCCACCTGCATGACTTGCCGACGGAATGAATCCGCTACCAAGAGTGTACATTTTAGCAAGAGGGCAGATCTTACCAGTGTCGCAGAAATCAAACGCATATTTTCCACGAGTGAAACTTGGGCAAGACGCAGGCTCGACAGCGATGATTCTATAGTCGGCCTCACCTCTCAACTTTTCGCCCATAAACGGAGCAATAAGTCCGCCAAGGTTTGATCCGCCACCTGCGCAACCGATGATGATATCTGGTTTAACACCATACTTATCTAGAGCAGTCTTAGCCTCCAATCCAATCACACTCTGGTGAAGAAGCACCTGATTCAACACACTACCCAACACATAGCGATAACCCTCAGTGTGAGTGGCCACCTCAACAGCCTCAGAGATAGCGCAGCCAAGGCTACCTGTTGTGCCTGGGAATTCAGCAAGGATCTTGCGTCCGATCTCAGTTGTGTTGGAAGGAGACGGAGTGACAGTAGCTCCATAAGTACGCATCACTTCACGACGGAACGGTTTCTGCTCGTATGAACATTTCACCATATACACCTTACAGTCCAAGCCGAAATATGCGCTTGCCATAGAAAGAGCAGTACCCCACTGACCAGCACCAGTTTCAGTTGTCACACCGATCAAGCCCTGCTTCTTAGCGTAGTAAGCCTGAGCGATTGCGGAATTAAGTTTATGGCTACCTGATGTGTTGTTACCCTCAAACTTATAATAAATTTCAGCAGGAGTACCCAGTTTCTTCTCAAGACAGTAGGCGCGAACCACTGGAGAAGGACGATACATCTTGTAGAAATTACGAATTTCTTCTGGAATAGCGATATATGCAGTATCCTCATCAAGCTCCTGAGCCACAAGATCACTGCAGAACACCTCACTCAACTCTTCAGCAGTAAGAGGTTTTAGAGTAGCAGGATTTAGAAGCGGAGCTGGTTTTTTCTTCATATCTGCACGAAGGTTATACCAAGCAGTAGGGATTTCATCCTCCGAAAGATAAATTTTGTATGGTATTTTCTGTTCCATGGAATTATAATGTATCAAAATATTTTCTACAAAGTTAAGGATTTGAATTGATTACACAAAATAAAATGCAAAATGCTATTCCGTCTACTTATATATAATGAATATAGACGGACGTTTATTCAAATCAGGCAGTGTCATTTTTTTCCACTCAGACACTGTTTTTGTGACTATATACTCAGTTTCAAGAGTCACATCACAAGCCACGCAAAGCAGAGTGTTCGGCTGGAGTGTCTGCAGAAGCATCTGCATCATCTTCATATTGCGGTAAGGAGTCTCTATAAAGATCTGCGACTGATGTTCACTTTGAGCGCGATGCTCCAGTTTTTTTACAGCATTCAACCTGTCGGCAGATTCAATCGGAAGATATCCCACAAAAGCGAAACTTTGACCATTGAAGCCTGAAGCCATAAGACCCATAAGGATAGACGACGGTCCGACCAAAGGCACCACCTTTATATCCTTTCTCTGAGCAATCTTCACGACCTCCGCTCCAGGGTCAGCCACACACGGGCAACCCGCCTCTGAAATAATCCCCACGTCATTTCCGTCGAAAAGAGGATTCAAGAAAGTCGAGATTTCTTCAGGAGACGTATGTTTATTTAAAGTGTAGAAAGACAACGAATCTATATCAATATCCTTGTCTACCTTTTTTAAGAATCTCCGGACAGTACGGACATCTTCAACTATAAAATGACGAAGTTTACGAATCACCACATAATTATATTGTGGGAACAAATTGTCAATGTCGCAATCGCCAAGTGTATTTGGGATTAAATATATAGTACCTTTTTTTGCCATATCATATTAAAATACTGAGACAAAAATAAAGAAAAAAAACGGAAACACTTGTCAGATGCACAAAAAACGCTATTTTTGTAATGCCACGCCGTCAATTGATTGTTAAACTTTACAATTATAACAACATTCCGGGTGAAATTGTCGTTTACAATGGCGGGCCTCGACTCAAGGTTGCTTGCAACCTTGTTTTGCATCGCACGGAGGATTACAAAGTAGACGCGTACCCCAATTCCTTATTTCAGAGGAGTTTAATTTAATCACGGCGTGGCATTTTGTTTTGTTTTTATGTTATACAATAGGCAACCGTTAAAAAAATCAAAAATTAGTATACTCCATTTAAAATTTTATTATTTTTGCTATTAAGAATAAAATATTGAATGAAATAATAGGGTTTATGAGTATGATGAAGAATTTTACTAAAATATTATTAGGACTGATTGCATCAGCGACGACTTTATCAGTCAATGCCATGGAGTGGCGTACAGTATCAAATGAGGATTTTGGAGGAAACAACGCATCTGACCCAGTGATATGTACAGCGTCTCCCCATGACGACGACGCAGATAAAGAGGAGGGATTTTATACGCCTTTAAATTTTTCCGGAATAATAAATCCTACACCTGGAAATTATATGGTAATCAAATCTACAGGAATAGCGAAAACCGAGTGGGGTGACAAGCTTACCGATTGTGGAAATCAAGGTGCATGCTGGGAAGATTTCGGAGACCACACAAATCCATCAAATCCCCAGCTAGGATATTTTATGGTGTTTGATGCGATCGACAACGGTCCTGCAGTTGACATAAACAACAATCTAATATTGTATAAGAAATCGTTAAAAGTTTCTTGTTCAAATGTACAGTTTCGATTCTCTTCATATATGGCAAGTGCGTCAAAATGGGGAGGAAATACTGTAAGATTATCTATTCAGGACGAAAATGGAAATGACGTTGCCGACCCAATAAACGACGATCTGGCAGCTAGCACAATAACACCTGGCAACTGGAAAAAAATGGAAACCATGTTTCAGGTGAAAGAGAAGAACATCTCAAAAGTATATTTTGTGGTAATGGCGACTGCGGTCAGCAGTTCTGGATACGACCTTGCACTCGACGACATCACAATTGAAGTCAACCAACCTACACTTGAAATAAGTGCCAGCGATTTTTTCTATCAAAAGCCAGCAACTCTGTCTGTAAAATACGTTCAGTCAGAGTTTGACAATTTCTTCGACGATTCATACACAAACGTTGTGTATAAATGGTATAAACGCAACGAATCAACATTAAAATTTGAAGAAATCAGTAGTGCAGGTGGAAAATACGAGTCTGGGAAAGACATCAGTTATACAATTCCGTCATTTGAGAAGGACAAACATAACGGAACATATAGGCTTATTGTTTCTACTGACGACAACGTAGGCAACAATTTATGTTCTATCCAAAAAGATTTTGTCATAAATGAAGACAAAGACAAAATTGAAGTCATTATGTGCAAGGACTCTACAAAAGTAATGCCAGACGGAACAGTCTTGACTACAGAAACAAATGATGTGCAGTGGATAGAGGCACCGTCTGTTGATTATTTCGTAATATGTATCCCATATGTTATATTGGAACCAAAATATGATATGCAATGTTTGAATAGCGACTATCCAACAGTAGGCGACATCAAATTAGATGATATTATAGAAAGAGACCAAGAGTCTGGATGTCCGACATCTATACAAAAGCACTATATAAGAGTGACAGACAATGTTGTAATGGATGACCCTAAACACTTGTGTGAAGGAGACGAATATATCACCAACAACAACGTTAAAAAGATTTACACAGAAGTAAATGAAATAGAAGGAGACTCTATTACTTTCGACAAAGATGGTTGTAGTCATGCTCAATACGTTTTTGTCCACCCTAAATATGAGGTAGAGGAAGATGTCCCGGTATGTAAGGGAGATTCATATGACGGAGTACCATACAACAAAGTCGGAACATACAAAGGATCAGAGATAAAGTTGCAGTCAATTTGGGGATGTGATAGTATAATCACACCAAACATCACAGTGGTAGAGCCAGTCGAAATAACAAAATCTGCAATAGTTTGTCCTTCTGACAACTACGAATTTGCCGGCAAAGTTTACAACTATCCTATCGACACCGTCATAGTTGAGAAAATAGAGAAGGGAGCCAGCAACGGCTGTGATAGTACAACAACCCTTCACTTGGTTGTAAACGAAGGAGGTGAAGTTCATCTTGACACTTTGATCTGTAGAGAACAAATTCTGTTCGGAGACTCATTTATGATTGCAGGATCATTCCAAAAGAAAATAACCGGATTCACAGAATCAGGATGTCCAATAGACACAATTTGGAACATTGAAGTTGTGCAGATATCATTGCGTCTAAGAATGTTTGGAGACCAGGATGAAGTATGCGAGGGACAGCCTTCCACAATGGTGGTTAAACTTAATGCATATGATTCAAAGAATAATGGAAAAACTTACGTTCCGACCCACTATTGGGAGCCAGAAGTTCCTCAAAACGTCATAAGTCCAACTCTTTACTTGAATGAGACGACCACATACACAATCTATGCCGACTTGGATTTGCCTTCGGATGTAGACAAGAATGCAAAAGGTTGTCACGCAAAAGAATCTAAGACAATCACAGTCCATCCGGTTCCAGAATTAAGTGTGGATTCAGTAAACCCTGACGATAGAAGCGTCGAATATACAGTAACTGGAGGAACGATGCCATACCATATGTTCCTTGGCTCAAAAGACCTTGGACTTTTGGAAAGCAACTCTGACAAAAAAGACCGTTTGCCATACGGAAAGCATTTGCTTCAAGTTCAAGATAGCACAGGTTGTTCGGCAGAGCAGGAAATTGTTGTTGAAGCAGTTCAACCAGAGCCAAGTGTGTTCTTCACACCTAACGGAGACGGAGAGAATGACCGTTGGAAAATTAAGAATCTGGATACATATCCAACTTCAACAATCAAAATATATGACAGATACGGCAAATTACTATACTCTTCAACTGCTCAGAATTTTGAGAATGGTTGGGATGGCACATACAATGGATCCAAATTGCCAGCCACAGATTATTGGTATGAAATAGATATTGACGAAATAGACCAACAGTATTTCGGACATTTCACTTTGATTAGATAAAATTATTCATCTATCAATACAATATCAAGAGGAGCACAAATAAGTGTTCCTCTTGTTTTTTATGCATTTTTACATTCTGCATTTGGCATTTATAATTGCATATCACCGTCACAAATATTATTTTTGCATTGTAAATGAAAATAAACGACATGGAACAAAAAAGCAACACTGCGATACTTCTTATTCACTGTCCTGACCAAGAGGGTATCTTGGCAGCAGTGACCAGTTTCATAAATGTGAACAAGGGAAACATTCTTTACCTTGATCAGCATGTGGATTATCAGCAGAACACTTTCTTCACTCGAATTGAGTGGGATCTGACTAACTTCCTTATTCCACGAGACAAATTGAATGAATACTTCTCAACATTGTTTGGCTCACGCTACGACATGCAATTCAATCTGTATTTCTCAGATATCAAACCTCGCATGGCTATATTCGTATCAAAAATGTCTCACTGCTTGTTTGACATTCTTGCACGCTACTCCGCAGGGGAACTTAATGTCGACATTCCATTGATCATTTCCAACCATCCTGATTTGGCATGGGTCGGCGAGAAATTCGGCATTCCATACCATGTGTTCCATGTGACTAAAGAAAACAAAGCAGAAGTCGAGAAAGCAGAAATGGACCTTCTTGCCGAAAACAAAATAGACTTCATTGTCCTTGCCAGATATATGCAGATAATCAGCGAGGATATGATCAACAAATACCCTAACAAGATCATCAACATCCACCACTCTTTCTTGCCAGCATTTGTAGGCGCGAAACCATACCACCAGGCCTTTGAAAGAGGAGTGAAGATTATTGGAGCAACGTCTCACTATGTGACTACCGAGCTTGACGCAGGTCCGATTATCGAGCAGGATGTGGCACGCGTCACACACAAAGATTCTGTGAAAAGCTTCATTCACAAGGGAGAGGATCTTGAGAAGATTGTACTTTCTCGTGCTGTGGAAAAACATATCGACAGAAAAGTGTTGGTTTACAAGAACAAGACTGTCGTATTCTCATAATTCATGCAAGATTTTTTCTCTGCCGACACATTAGCCTTTATCGCCGCTCATCAGGACGATGATGTGGCGAAACTGGCGTTAAAATTCTCGTCGTGCAAGGATATTGATATTCGTGCAGCCTTACAACAGATCGAAGGTCGTCAGATCGCAAAATCAAAATTGCCCCTGTTTGCAAATGCTGAAAATATAGTATATCCCGTCAAGCTCTCCATGGAGCAGTGTTCTTCTGAGAAGACGGCATTATACAAGCAGTCGATTGCTGGCGACGGTGCTTCCATGATAGATCTGACATCCGGATTCGGAATAGACTTCTACTTCATTTCTCGCCATTTCAAAAAAGCGGAATACGTGGAGCGAAATGCTGACCTCTGCAGAATAGCATCTCATAATTTCAAGTCGCTCGGTGCGACGAATGTATCGGCGACAAACGCAGACGGCATAGAACTGATAAAAGCATCAACGTCGCATTATGATTTGATTTTTCTTGACCCTGCTCGCCGCGACAAAAACGGCAAGAAAACAGTGGAAATAAAAGATTGTGAACCTGATGTCGTAGATCTTAAAGAAACATTGCTGAGCAAATGCGACCGAATGATGCTGAAACTATCACCGATGCTCGACATCAAGTCGGCGATAAGAGATTTAGGCTGCGTGGAAGAAGTGCACGTAGTAGCCGTAGACAACGAATGCAAAGAACTAATTCTTGTTTGCAAGGAAAAGACAGAATTAAAGAGGATTGTGGCGGCAAACATCAAGTCTGATGGGACAACAGACAAATTGGAATCGACATCAATGTCGCCATCGGGATCCTCTTCTTACACTGCTCCCCTCTCCTATCTCTACGAGCCCAACGTCGCAATTCTAAAAGCCAACATCTGCGACTTCCTAACTTCCGATAAAGTAAAAAAAATCGCCCCATTCAGCCATTTATTCACGTCTGATGAATTATGTGAAGACTTTCCAGGAAGAAAATTTGAAGTGGAGAAAATCTTTTCCATGAACAAGAAAGAACTCAAAGAAAACCTCAACGGCATAAAACAAGCAAATATCACATGCAGGAATTTTCCGTTGCAGGCTGATGATCTTAGAAAAAAACTTGGAATCAAAGACGGTGGAGACAAATATATCATTGCCACCACAGATGAAAACGAAAACCATTTATTAACAATTTGCAGAAAAGTATAATGTCTACAAAAGAGCTATACGCTATGGCATACTTTTTGCAGTGTTTTGAGTGAAACAATAAAAATGATGAAAAAACTATTAGCATTAACTTGTGGCATTTTATGTGCTACGCTAGCTTTTTCCGCTCCTGCAAAAGGAGGAAAAAAGAAAGGTGCGAGTGCAGCATTCACAGAAGGCAGTGTGGCGATGGATATCACCATCGGTGCACCGACTCATTCAGGGACAGACTTTAAAGAAGTAATGATTCCACCTCTATCATTGTGTGTAGACGGTGGGTTGGCAAGCTTGGGGAAAAGTGGCAAAATGGCAATATCTTTAGGAGGTATGGCAAGCTACTATCTATATGATGTGTGGGGTTACAAGCATGGTTACAACTATCACGGATATTACTATTACACCAATCTATTTTACGATGCTGAATTGCACAATATTTTCGTGGCTTTCCGTGGAGCATTCCACTTTGATCCGACTGACAGAATAGACATATATGCAGGTTTGCTTATGGGTGGACACTGGAAGATTTGGAACTATGTGGAAGACATTGAATTCTACAACTACTTTGGAGAGAATCCAACCCGTAATAAATTCAGCTTCGGTCCATTCCTTGGAGCTAGATTTTTCGTGACTAATGGATTCGGATTCAAAGCTGAGTTTGGAACAGACTCTGGCAACGGATTCCCTTATGCACAGGCAGGTATTACATTCAAAATAAGATAAACCATATCGCATACTGTAGCTTCTTATACTTCAATTTATAAGAAGCTACCGATGTTTAGATATGCCAAGCGTCATCTCATTCTCTTGTCTGAGATGACGCTTCGCTTTAAAATTTATATAAAATTATAATTGACGTTGCATAATTCAAAAAGCATCCATATATTTGCATTTGAGATCGTTTAGTCTGTTTGGATTAGACACTAGTTAGTACAAAAATTAATAATAGCAAATGGCAAAATTCATTGATTTGCGATGTGATTTCGGGTTAAAATTCTGCATGTCATCCCCGATAATCATGAAATTCTTTCTCAATACAATCCTTGAAGAACGTATTAAAAATATCGTCCCATCGTTTTTCGAGCAATCAGAAGAACAGCTACTTCATCTGATGAAAAGGCTAAGGTTGGAGCTTTTTCCGACGATGAAACGGACATGGAATAGCATGGCTTTAAAATAGGCGTTGAAATTCTTTAAATCTCATCATTCAAAAACAGAAGCGTTAATTTGACGCAATCATATGAAATATTTTTTAGCAGCTGTGCTTTTCATTTATTCATTAGTAGCAGTTTCTAACGAAAAAAGCACACACTCACAATCAATGGGATCAGTATCAGTTTACGACGATTACCACACAAACTGCTCATTTTCTGCGTTGCTTGAACAAACTGAGGTTTGTTTGGGCTACCACAACAGTTACTTTCTGCCGGAGTTAGGGGAAACCACACTACACATATCTTTTCCAACAGCAAAGCTGGTCCATAGCTATACATTATCCACTTTTGGCTATTCCGACTATAACGACATCACAGCAAAAGTGTCTTTAGCTCGGATGTTCACTCCACGAATGAGCGCTGGAATCTCCACAGCATACATTCTCCACCATCACGTTGGAGCAGAAAAAGGAATGTCCGGTTTCATTGTCTCACCGGGAATATACTGCTATTTCACTGAAGACAACCTACTAGCTTGCTACGCTGAAATCGGTAGGAAACCATTGTCTATTGACAATTATAAATTAACATATTCTGCATTCGTCGCCTATAATCTCACCATCAACACATTTGTCAATTGGGCAACTGAAATAGGCGTGGAAAACAACGATTTCATCGGGCGAATGGGATTTAGCTACAACGTGGAAAAGGTTTCACTACGTTGCGGGGCGAGCATGATGCCTATCCGCCCGTCGGCAGGAATAGGATTCGAAATCAACTGTTTCGATTTTTCGTATGCCGCCGACTACTGTAATACCCTCGGCACACGGATGTCATTAGGATTCTGCTGGAAAATTCAAAATAAGAAAAGAAATGCGAAATAGTTGGATTATAATACTACTATTGTTGATTTGCTCCGTTGCCTTCGCCAATGAAGAAAGTCTCATTGAAAATTATATGGAGGAGCTGGAGAATGTAGACGACGAAACATATGTGGATGTGGAGCAAATGGCTGACGAAATCACAGAACTGTTGTCTAACGGAATAGAATTAAACTCCGTAGATGAGTCTTTTCTAAAAAAATTACCAATGCTCGGGCAGAATGCGATCAACGGAATCCTGCGTCACAGAGAATCGTACCGTCGATTCTATTCGATATATGAATTGAAGAATTGCGACGGAATAAACGAAACTGAACTGGATTTTCTGAAACAATACGCATATATCCGTGATTGTGACAGCGCCAAACGAGACGACAGTTTCAACCAGATCCATGCCTCATTAACATCTTTCGCCGGGAGAATATATCCAGACAAATCAGGATATAAGAAAAACGTAAAGAATCCATATCTCGGCAATCCTTGGCAAACATACATCAAGTTGAAAGTGACTGCAGGATCAAAAATGTTTATGAACTTCAGTATGGAAGAAGACGCAGGAGAACGATTCTTCAGCACCAACAACGGAATTACAGACTATACGTCGGCAAGCATAGAATTGCGAAACATTAAGATGATTGACAAAATTATCGTGGGAGACTACCACGTCTCTTTCGGACAAGGATTAGTGATGGGAGGATATAATCTCGGCAAATCTAACTGCATAAACGGAGACATTCTTTCATACGAAGGCATCACACGTCATTCTTCAACTTCTGAATACGGATACCTCAGGGGATGCGGGACAATGATTTCCCCAATAAAACAACTTCAAATAAGTTCTTTTTTTTCAAATCAGAAAATTGATGCGAACCTATCAGACTCCTCCAGCATCAACAGCCTCAAAACAGACGGATTCCATCGCACTGATGCCGAACTTGCCAAACGCAAGAATGCAGAACGCGTGATATATGGAGGGAACATAAAATGGAAAGAAAAGAAATGGAGTATTGGATTTACAGGCGTCTACTACAAATACAATCATCTTCTAACCCCTAACTCGCAACCATACAATATCTTTCGTACCCGCAACCGGGCAGACAATTATAATGCGAGTGTTGACTATAAAATAAAAATCAGGAATGTTCAGTTATGCGGAGAATACGCAAAATCAGCAGACGGCGGATTTGCCACGGTCAACCATGCCCGAATACACGCCAACAGCAGGATGTCATTCTCGTTGGTGCAACGTCATTATACTCCTGAATACAATGCCGATTTCTCCAACGCATTCGGAGAAAACAGCAGAAACCAAAATGAGAGAGGCGTGTTTATTGGGGCTGACCTTCTACCCTATCCTCACATACACATACGCGGATACATAGACGTGTACAGGTTCGACTGGCTGAAATACCAAGTCAACGAACCAAGTGTAGGATCCGACTGTATGGCGACAATAGACATCGGGTTGGGGTATAACAGAAAACTGACAGCAAAATACCGCAAACACACAAAATCACTGACCGACAACAACAGCCATGTGTTTGAGAAAGAAATGCACATCTGGAGGCTGACATACAAAAATGAAAGACGCACCACAATAAACTATAAAACAATAGTAGAGGCGAACAGACTGTTTGGCTGGGGATATGTCGCTGCTCAAGATTTGACGTTATCCCGTCGCAATAAAAGAGCTAACATCTCCATCAGATACGCATATTTCAATGCCGCTGAATATCAAAACAGAATTTATCTCTCTGAAAAAGACGTGACAGGCTACTTTTCAATGCCAGTGTTCTATGGAAAAGGGCACCACGTCGGAGTGACCGCGCAGTGGAAAATCACCCCACGTCTACAGATCTATGGCAAATATAGCGGATTGTTTTACACCGACGGCAGGGAACAGATCGGAAGCCAAACCAACGAAATCATCGACGGCAACAAATCCACGCAAATCAGATTCACAATGGTGTTTTCGATGTAAAAAAGAAGGAATGACAGACAGAGAAATAATCGAAACAATACTGGAACAAAAAGGTAATGATCTAAGAACAAGGTTAATTGAATACATTAATCTAGTTGATTTTCATGACTACGACAAGAACAAAAAAATACACTTATGTCCTGGAGCAGAGGATGATAATGATTTTTACAATCTTATGGAAGGAGCACAAAAAATCGCAAAAAAAGCTGACGATGTATGGATGATAATAAATTATCGCGGTATAAAATCTGCTGATTTCATTGTTAAGTTTGATGACGTTTACAAATACATAGACCAGAAATCAATTTCAAGCATAAAATCTATAAAGCAAGAAATAGACCAATCAATAGAACAAGCACACAGGTTTTTACTTAATATAAAAGCAACAAAATGTTCACACAAAGATATAGCATCCTCATTAGTCAGTTGTTTTTTAGAACATAATGAATTATCAGAAGTCATTCTTGTACAAGGGGGAAAATATCTTTCGATAAATCGAAGTATGGCATTAAATAAAAATTTTTATCGATGGATACGTAGATCATGGAAATGAAAAAAGCGTGATTTTCATCACGCTTTTTCGACCACACAGTATAAGTGTTGGGTCCCACAGTAACGTTAACTCTGTAGACGGTCTTTCGACACCACAAAGATAGCAAATAAACCATATAAAGCCAATAATCATAGGCTTTTTCTTTTTCAAACATCATTTGCAATACAGCCATCCGCCTTCGTTGCTTGTGATTATTCCTTTTTCTTTCATGTCCGCAAATTCTCTTTCAAAATCGGCGAGACGGAATTGATATATATGGCGGAGCGTGGCTTCGTTGATATTTCCTTCTCGAAGATGGATGCGCAATTTGATTGACGTACGGAAATCTTCTATCTGCATCTTTTGTATCTCTGCTGGAGACTTCTTTCCAAGTTCACGGCAAACATCACAAGTGCCACACGGTTTAGCCTCAGCATCTCCAAAATAGTGGAGTAGCATCTGGCTGCGACATTTAGTGTTATACCGCACATACTGTATCATATTTTCCATACGATAAATCGCACGTTCCTTTCGAATCTCATACGATTCTTTGGAAATAGCCACATGTTGCGGTTCCTGACGATTGACCAGAAACTCAATAAATGTGGCTTGTTTGCCCGGCACATACTTGATGATGCCAAACGAGCGAAGATTCTGCAACGCATTGTAGATATGCTGTCTGGAATCTCCATACACACCAAGTTCATGGGCTATCTCCGTCTCATCAACAAAGACATAGTCAGCAAACACACCGGGATACAGACGCATAACAGTTTCCATCACACGGTTGGAGAATTCCGGCACAGTGTCATAATCATCACTGTATAAATCATCCCGTCGCACATTGAACATCAGACGAGACGGACGTGTGGCATTCGGAGAATAGACAAGGTAGCCATTCTGTGACAATATATTCAGACACGACTCCACTCTCTCGTATTTATGATTTCTCTCCTTGCAAAACTTCCACAAATCAATCTCCGCATTCCATCCTGCCCCCTCATGAATCGGGATATTGAGATATCTGCAAATTTCATCATAGACGATTCGGACATAATCTTTCAACGGAAACTCATCATACAGATGTTTTCTAAATGCCCCAAAGTCCTTATTGTCGTAAAGCAATATAGCAAAGGAATCTTTCTCGTCTCGTCCGGCACGACCAGCCTCCTGAAAATAAGCCTCAAGATTTTCAGGCATATTATAATGGATGACGGTGCGGACATCTCCTTTATCGATTCCCATACCAAAAGCATTTGTGGCGACAATCACACGTACACTTCCATTTTTCCACTTATTCTGCTTCTCATCTTTAACACGTGCTTCTAGTCCGGCATGATAGCTTTCTGCGGATATTCCAAGTGAATTCAGACGTGCGGCGATTTCCTCCGTCAACTTACGCGAACGCACATATACAATAGAAGATCCCTGACCTTGCTGACTGTCCAGAATTCGTTTGATATATTCGATTTTATCATCAGTCTGACGGACAAGGTAAGAGAGATTCTTACGAAGGAATGTTTTGCGGAAAACATTCTTCTCCTTAAATTTCAGTTTTTCCTGAATATCATCCACCACCTCCGGAGTAGCCGTTGCCGTAAGAGCAAGCACAGGAGTACGCTGCAGCAGATCTCGTATTTCACTTATTTTCAAATAAGAGGGTCGGAAATCGTAGCCCCATTGCGAAATACAGTGGGATTCGTCGACAGCAATCAAACAGATGTCCATACGGAAAAGATTGTTGCGGAACGAATCAAGAGAAAGTCGTTCAGGCGAGATATAAAGGAATTTGTATGCGTCGTAACATGCGTTTTCTATCACACGATAGACTTGCTTTGGCTCCATTCCAGAGTGTATATATGCGGCTTTGATTCCAAGACGCTGCAGATTCTCCACTTGGTCTTTCATCAACGACACAAGTGGTGTGATGACAAGGCAGACACCGTCTTTAGCCATTGTTGGCACTTGGAACGTGATACTTTTTCCGCCACCAGTAGGAAGCAAAGCCAATGTGTCTTTTCCAGAACCTATGGAAGTGATGATTTCCTCCTGCATCGGACGGAAAGAGTCGTAGCCCCAATACTTCTTCAAGATTTCACGATACGTCAAGCCCTCCGATTTGGCATTGTTAGCAATCGGCATTTGCGACTCACAGTATTGTCGAAGTAGCTCATCAGTCTGAGGATCTATATATGGAATGTAAGCCATGTCTGGATGATTTCTTGTTTGACACAAAGATACAAAAAAGGCCGTATCATAAGACACGACCTTTATCTTTGAGAAAAAGATTCTTTAGAATTTGTAATTATATCCCAACTGCAAATAATAATTGTTGGATTTCAGTTTATCATCAAACAGGAATCCCAAAGCGACGGAATTGTGTCTGTTGATCTTTTTCTTAGCTCCAACAGCATACTTGACTCTGTTGCAATCTTTTTTTGCCACTTCGTAATATGCCTCCGCAGAAATATATGGATACAATTTAATCTGAGGAAATTCATATTCAACACTTGCCTTTCCTCTGACAATCTGTTTTGGATTCACTTTATAAGAATTACCATAACTTTCATCTTGGAATGTCGCCTGATAACGTGCTCTAAGAGAAAACTCAAAGTTTCCAGCATTCGTAGATCCGGTCAATGTCGCGATCGCACGGTGGTTAAGCAGACAATAGTTCATTTCATTATAAAGCAAAGCAGAATAAGCGACGCCTCCCTTAAGATGTTTTTTGATCAGTTTGAAATCCGCTCCAAGAGTTGAAGCCAAACGGTCGAAATGGCTCATGTTTTGAGTTAGACGGACCTCCTCTTCCAAAGAGATGTCTATCTTTTTACTGAGTTTCTTCGACAATTCAACAGATATATTGCCACCAAAGTCATCCTCTGCCGACACAGAAAGTGCAGCACAGGAGAAAAGCAACAATATGTATTTCATCAAACCTTTCATCAAACTTAATCTTTTTGGGCTCAAACCTTTTTTATTCAGTGAAATCTTTAGCTCTACGAATACCGTCTACAGTATTGATAGATTTGTCGGCAGTCTTATAGTATACCTTTACCAAAGCGATGTCTTTAAGGAAATCGATATGACCTACCTCAAACTTTGTGATTTCCAAACCTGTGCGAGCTTTCAAATCAGCCATCATCTCATCATATTTGTCTGGTGTGATAAGATTGATTTTCTCATAAGTCACAAGTTTAACATTCACTCTGTCCATCAAGCTGCTGCGCTCCATCACCCATGCAGCTGCAACAAAGATAAGGTTAGTGACAATCAACTCAACGTAAGAGACACTTGTAGCCAAACCATTGATTACGGCAATACCGATAATCATAAACAAGTATGACATTTCACGAATCGCAATGGCTTCCGTTCGATATCGCACAATACCAAAGATTGCGAACAATCCAAGAGCCAAACCAATCTGAAGTTTTTCGTGACCAAGCAAGAAAATCAAAAGGAATACAGTGACTGCAATCATAGTGAAGCAGAAACACCAGTCCTTACGCTTACTGCGAGAATAATAAAGCCATCCAATGATAATAAATGAGAACAGCATTGTTACGGCAAAACGAACAAGCATCTCAATAAGTCCGTCAACATTAATCAACGGAATACCCAAAAGTTCAATTTGAGATAAATCCATGGTATTAAAATTTTACTTTTTTGACAACATTTTTTCTATATAGCGAAGTTTCATCTTGAATCTATTCTTCTTCAAACCAGGATCAGTAAGAATCATACCAAGACAATATTTGCTTATACTTTTCTTCTTGATTCTGAAATCAGCCATATAGCTTGTAAAAGGGGAATAAACATTTCCATCGCGTTTCACCTCCACAATACAAAGAGCAGGAATAGTGTTCTTGTTGCCAGTGACACAGTTTTCAAATTTTATACTGATATCAATGGTCAAGCGTTCTGTCTTGCCTTTGTTGACGAGAGTGATACGAGAGAATTGGTTTCTCAGACGACCTGAAATCTCATCAATACCATATTTTGCTGATTTATTGATGAAATCCACAGCGTCTTCGTGAAACTTGATATTTTCGTCAGGCACAGAAATTCGAATCTTCTTAGTTCTACCCTTATTGCTCTTGTTTTTTATTTCCAAGAAAGTCAGGTTAGACTCCACATATTCACGGACTCTGATTTTCTGACGGTTGAGTTTTCTATCATGATGTATTATGTACATCTGAGCATCCGCTGTATCCCAGTACAATGTACGGTAGAAAGCTTTACGCTTTCCTGCAATCTCCTGCACAAAATAGTCGGATTTCGCTTTATCCAAAAGAGCAGGCAGGCGACGCACATCGACAAGATACTTTGTGTCGATCCTATTCATCAGCTTGATACCGCTCATCTGCTCCAATGTGATTGGATCCATCTGAGACAGTTTCGAATCAATAGTGGAAATCAGTTCCTCCATATCCACATCCGGAAAGACGGGAGTATGAGAAACATTAGTCAACTCCTGCATGATATTGTTTGTTTAATTACTCGGTGATATACTCCACCTCTTTCACACTCTTTACTTTGCCCTTGGCATCGTAAGAAGTCTCCTTTGATCTCTTTCCGAATGAGTTATACTCAATAACTGTTTTCTTCTCCAACTTATTGAACTCATCGTACTTGGTCTCAGTTATACACTTGCCATTAGCGTTGTACTCAAATACAGTACGCTCCTTCTGGCTTCCGTTTGTCTCATACTTGATCTGCTCGATTCTCTCTCCATTAGCATCGTACTTCGACAACTCAGAAAGAGTACGCTTGCCAGAATCAATCTTCCACTCTTTAATCTCCTTTATCTTCTTTCCGTTGATAGTCTTTTTCTGGGCATCAACCGAAGAAAAAGCGATTAGGGAAAGGATTACAGGGAAAATAATCTTCATTGTTCTCATATTTTTTGTTTTTTTGTGTTAGATTTTAATATACTTTAGCCTTCAAAACTCCACTCTTAACGATTTCTCCAGCTTTACCTGTGCTTACAGTATCTGTATAAGCTTTGACGATTCCGTTCTTTCTCTGTTCTGCCTCTACCCAAACAACATAATCTGTCTCTGGTTCAAGACGTGAGAAATAATAACTTCCATCGTTATCTGTACGAGTGTCCGACACGGCCATCTGTCCAAGTGCTCTTATATAGACACGTACAGCAACCGCAGGCACATATTCATCGTCGTCGTCGTCATAAAGTGAAGCATAAAGAATCTTAACATCACCCACGACAGCTGATTTTCCTGTGTTCTTTCCATCGTGGATATAGATAGGCTCCACTTCTGTGGTTCCCTTTTTTCCACAATGAGCGGTACGCATCACGTATGTGTCGTCATCATTGCATGCGTAGACGGAATAGTCACCTTCACGAAGATATTTGAACTCAAATTTGCCATTGTGAGATGTCTTGATCTTGTCGTCATAAACATCTTCTTGATCATCTCCATATATAACAAAGACATCAATGTCAGGTGCTGCGACAGTGTCACGGACAAAACTGTAGTCATCGCCATTCTTTGCGATATCTCCGTCATCCAAGACCTTATAAACAATACCTGAAATCTTTGCTTTTCCTCCTTCTCCCTCCTCATCAGTACAAGAGAAAAGTGACACTAATGGCATTGTAGCCAAAAAAAGAATTAATTTTCTGAAAATCTTCATATCTTTCTTTTTGGTTGAACATCAATAGTCTTGATGTCCGAAATAATCATCATCTATATTCAACCCCTCCGACTCCAATTCCTCTGCATCAAAGTCATCACTACCAAACTCATCAAGGTAAACACCGTCGTCTGCTGATGAAAGAAATTTGTCATTATAGTCGATGTCCTCAAGCTGCTTTGGAGCATCACCTTTGCTCTTTACACAAGCAGGGACAATCAATGTACCCTTCTTGATCGCAGTCAGCTCAATGAAAAACATTCTTTCATTAAGGCTGTCGAACATAAACAATAGACGTTGTCCTTTATCGTGCACAAGTTCTTCCAAACGAGTGTCTGCCATCACATAGTTATCCTCATCAGATGCAGTGAATTTCATTTCCATCAAAGTGATCTCTGTCTCTCTCTCCCATCCTTCATCACAGATAAAGAAAGATGTCATCTGATCCTTTGTGTACCCTACTGAATCCAACAAAGCATCGTTGAAATCTAGAAACGTACTCTCGGCATCAATTTCAATTACGCGAGCAAATTTATCATTTTCGTTTGAAATGATAGTAAAACTGTATATCATAATGCAATTTTTTATGATTTTTTATCGTTTTTTTCTTATTTCAACTCCTTTTCTATAGTTGAAACGCTCTCTCTGATTTCTCGATCTGTCTCACAAAGGTCCATCACTGTCTTCACTGCATGGAGCACAGTCGCATGATCACGGTTGCCAATTTGCTCTCCGATCACAGTCAAAGAACTCTTTGTGTATTTTCTTGCAAGATACATCGCTATCTGGCGTGCCTGCACAACATCACGTTTTCTCGATTTTGTCTGTATCTCATTAACGGATAGTTTGTAGTAATCACAAACCTTCTCCTGAATATCGCTGATGCTCAATGTCTTCTCTCTGAAAGTGACCATGTCACTAACGATACGAGAAGCCAATTCTATATTAATTGGAGCACCAAGGAACATAGACTGAGCTAGGATCGACGCGATTACACCATCCAACTCTCGCAAATTATCAGGCACTCTCTCTGCGACGAAGCGAAGCACATCGTCTGGAATCTCTACTCCCTGCTCTTTTGTCTTCTCCTTCAAAATCGAATATTTCAAATCGAAATCAGGCGAAGTCAATTCCGCCTGCAATCCCCATTTGAAACGAGACAAAATACGCTGTTCGAAGCCTTGGATATCCTTTGGTGCCTTATCTGCAGTGATGACAACTTGTTTTCCAGACTGATAAAGATGGTTAAACACGTTGAAGAACAAATCCTGAGTGGCTGTCTTATTTCCTCCAATCTCCTGAATGTCATCTATAATGAATACGTCGACACTCTGATAGTACGACAGCAATTCAGGAATTTTCTGCTCCATCACAGCACGCTGCATGAAATTCAAGAAATCATTTGCAGTCAAATATAGCACGTTAAGTTCAGGATGTGCCTTCACGCAGGCCATACCCAAAGCGTTAACCAAATGAGTTTTTCCAAGACCAGAATGACCAAACACGAATAGAGGATTATAGAACTGAGCTCCTGGTTTATGAGCCACATTCATCGCAATCTTTCTGGGAAATGTGTTGCTCTTGCCTTCTATGAAATTGTCGAATGTCCACTGTCTGTTCAGATGATTTTCAAACGAACGTCTACGAACAGCAAACGGATCATAGCCTGGTTCCTGTAGCTTTGCAGGCTGAGACACCGACACAGACTCACTTTCATTGCGGCTTGCCACAACCTTGACTCTCCACTTAAGGTTGACCTTACCGAAGCATCTTCCGATACATGCTGTGAGAATCTGTGAAAAATGATCCTCCAAATACGCACGCACCATATCACTCTCTACCGCAAGCACAAGGTTGCCGTCAGCAAAAGAGACTGGCACTATTGGTGCAAACCAAGTGACATACTGCTCATCAGAGACAATATCCTTTATACGTGAGAGGCACTCGTCCCATTTCGTCTGGCATTCATTCAAGCTTTCATTCTGATCCTTCATAATTGCTATATTTTGTCCTAATTCGTGATTTACTCTTCGTGATTTAAATATTATTTTGCCGATTCTGTCACTTCAGACTCTCCCTTTTTCTTACGAGAGAATAATGAGAACTGAACATATCGGTTAGGATTCTTTTCTAAGTCTTGCAACAACGAATTTGCACTGTTCGCTGTATTCGACAAATTATTATACAGAGAAGGGTCTTTTAGCAAAAGGCTAATCGAACCTTTTCCATTCTGGATTTCATCAGATAGTGAGTTGAAGCTAGTAAGAGTAGAATTAACTTTTGTGAATGTCAACTGGAAATCCACCTGACTCAAATTGCTTCCCACTTTGTTGAATGTGTTCACCATTGTGCGTGCATCGCTCAACAATGGCTGAACCTCCGTCGACATCATAGCATTGAATTTTGCAGAAGCGCCCTTCAAATTATTCGTGATGTCATAGAAATTGGATATCGACTGTGAAAGTTTCTGATCCTTGCTTATCATGCTCAAAGAGAGCATCAAAGAATCAAGTTGAGGAATAATCTCAGCGATTCTCGGCATAATCTCATTGGAAACAGCATCAAGCATACCTGGCACGAATAGCGACGGAATTGTGTCTCCTGGCTTGTAATTATCACCTGAGCCATCACTCTTCAAGTCGAGAGAAAGAGCAGCTCCACCCAAAAGTTCACAAGCCAGCAATGCCTTTGTTCCCTTTGGCAACACAAGCTGATTGTCACAATTAAGTCTGACCACTACAGGTGCTGTAGGATCCTTATAATTATAATCGATTGAATGCACATTACCGACTGCCACACCACGCGACATAATCTTGCTCGACTCAAGCAGTCCGTTTACATTCTCAAATTTCACATAATATAGATTGCTGGGGGTCATGACCTTGACACCCTTCAGATAATGAATTCCAAAGTATAGTATAGCTACTGTGGCTATAACACATAATCCGATTAAAAATTCTCGACTATATTTAAAGTTCATTGTTATATAGTTTTTCTTTGTTTTTCTACTTCAAATATGGGCGGGCTTCCGCGCCGACCAATTTTTCCCCATTCTTGAACACCACTATAAAAGCATCAGGGAAATCCTGTTTGGCTTTGCTTCGAAGCAACTGAGCGTCTGAAAAAGTTTTCTCTTTCCCGTACATATACTTGTAGAGTCCACCCTCCTGCATCTCAATCGCCGGTGTGCAAGATTTGAATTTTTCAGAGTTGGCAGGCAGCTTTTTGTTCGACGAAAACAGTTGGACTCGATACACAATTTCATCTTCTACAGATTCGTCCCTTACATCGTCAAGCGTCTTGCTCTTCTTTATGAATTCATCTTTATACATCACGATTGCCTGATAAATAGACAATGCGATTTTCTCTATATTTTCTTCTTTCGAAAGGTATTCTTCCTCCATCGTATTGGAAAGATACCCCATTTCAATCAAAACTCCAGGCATCAATATATGTTTCAACACCCAGAAATTTGCTTGTCTCACCTCTCTGTCGACTCTGTCGGTATTCTCCTTGAATTGAGACTGCACCAACTGTGCCAACCTGATGCTCATTTCTCCTCCACTGCCGGCGTCGAGCATCATATTGCTGAAAATGAAACTTTCATCCGTGTCGTCCTTGAAGTTATACTTGTTGCTATAATTTTCCTCAAGTTCAACAACTTTGTTCTCTCGTACAGAGACATCATTCCTGCTCTCTCCCAATGTGTAGGTTTCAAAACCATTCACCGCCGCTGACGGTGATGCATTGGCATGAATTGAAATGAACAAATCCGCCTGAGCTCTGTTGGCTATCTTTGGTCGTTCATCCAATGGAATGAAAAAATCCTTTTTACGAGTGAATATCACCTCCGTATTTTCATCAGGATTCAACAATTCCCCGACTCTCAACGCGACCTTCAAGTTCACATCCTTCTCATAGACTTTCTTCTTTATTCCAATGGCTCCACAATCTCGACCGCCATGGCCTGGGTCTAGAACCACCTTGAACTTTCCAGCCGACACTCCCTGCAACGACAAAAATAGCGTTACAACAATGAAACTCACTATTTTATAAGTCAAAGCTCTCATTGCACAAGATAACACAATAGCAAAGATAAAAATAAATTTTTATTTCACCACCTCAAAATGCATCAAACAAATTATATCTTTAAACGATCCATAGTTGCGATCTGTATGCAACACCTCGTCAAATATATAATTATCAACAAGTTTCGATTCTGAATTTTTGTCAAAATATTGCTGAAAATCTTTTTTCAAAACTATCAAATAACCCTCAGCAGGTTTTTCTTTGACAAAAAGATGTATTCTGTCGTCAAGATAGTAGTCGAGTTCAAAAAAATGGAGTGGATTGCCATCCGGTGTCAAATCTACCGGCAAAAATGAATAGATATTTCCCGTCGGCACAACCTTCTCGATATCCGCTGCAAATCTCTTCACACTCTTTGTATTCAATACAGTTGGCAAATAGACAGCATCCAACAATGCGAAAAACATTATCGACAGTGCGACCATCGCCGTCAACAATTTCTTTCTAGAAAAATAAAACGCCAAAGCAGCAACTATAATGATCACAACGAAAAGTGTAATTTTGCTATAACCTGCCAATGCTGCAAACATTGCGTAATCCAAATCTTTCTTTGGATAGACACTCTCCGGCACTATGCCAAACACAAGCGACAAATGAATCTCAAACACTGTGATTATCAAACCAATCATGACATTTTTGAATATCCGACAGCATTTCGGAAACTCTTCCGCCAAATACTTGATATATTCCGCCATGAAATATGCGATGAATGGGAACGAAGGCATCAAGTAGACACTTCTCTTGCTCTTTGGAATACAGAAAAACAGGACGATCAAAACCGCACATAAAAGTGTATACAACCTGGCATCAGACATCGACACCATCTCATCATACTTTTTCTTCAACCATCCCTTTACTCCCAATCCTTTCTCAAATGAATATGATTTCCATGGCAAAAAGAACAAAGAGATGAGCAAAACAAATGTCCAAGGCAAGAATCCTGAAATCAAATAAACGAAATTGATTATAGCGGGTCCTTCATGCGACGCATATGTCATCGTACCCGTCAGGCGTCCTACATTCTCCTCATAAACAAGTGCCCAGAAGCTATCACCTCCCTGATTATATGCTGCAACATACCATAATGACGGTGCGATCATGGATATTATAGCCACCAACGCAAGTTTCCAAACTATAGTCCAAAACTTGACTCCTCGGATCAACAGGAATACTGCAAACACTGCACATGGCAGACAAACACCTATCGGGCCTTTCGTGAGTGTGGCGCAACTCATTGTGATGAGAGCCAACCATGGAAGTTGCTTCATTCCGTCTTTCCACCATCGGAACAGGAGGTATTGCGAACAAACCATAGCCATTGTCAGCATCATGTCGACGCGACAATTCATTCCTGCTCGATGAAGTTCAAACGAAGAAAGGGAAATCATCGCAGTCAGCATTGCCAACTTTTTGTCGGTATATTTTGCATAGAAGGCAAAAGTGGCGGCGATCATGGCAACTAATGACAAAGAAGACGGAATGCGAGAAGTAAACTCACTCACTCCACCTAAAATCATTGAGACTACTGCAATACACCAATGGAAAAATGGTGGTTTATACGGAATGTCTCCACCATTGTTAACTGGAAGAATCCAGTTGTCCTGCAACAACATAGAAAGGCTCACCACAGCCTCTCGCGGTTCTCCTTTTGTATGAAATTCATTAAGACCGATGAATGGCAAAACAGTCAATAACGCTACAATAGCTACAAACAGCGTCGTTTTTTTTCTGCTCATAAAATCTACCATCATCAATTACTGTCTGCGTGTATAAACGAAATCCAAGCTTGGACGTTTTTTTGCATTTTTTTCATCACTGGCATGCAAACGCAAAGCTGAAGTAGTAAGAGTCTGCTTATAGCACACATTACTTCCAGCAGACATACCGGTAACAGGCAATAGCACCAAATCGTCGAACACTTGTTCATTACCTTTCAGATATTGCTGAGCTGCGAATGCGATATCAAATGAATATGATGCAGAAGCCGTATCGTAAACAGCGACAAACGATTCCAAAGCGTCTGGGCCATTGTTGTTATAGAAGAAATCCACAATCTTATCACGCTTTATCATCATCAAATATGCGTTTGGCGTCTTGCTCAAATAAGTTTTCCAGTTTAGCTTCTCAATAGGAAATTTCAATTTCGCTGCATTAAACATCACATTCGACACATTACCTGCGCCAACTGTTTTCACAATACTATCCTTTACATCTTCAATAGGAATAGTCACATTGGCATATAGTCCAGCAGGAGTGAAGATATAAGAGTAAGGCAGAGTTTTTAGGGTCTCCAACTTTTCATCCAAATCAGGATGAGAGAATAGGTTCACCTGATTCACTCCTTTATTGGCAGTAAGCAAAAAGCTTGACACCAAAGGATTTACATTTCGGCCATTAACAGTGATGCTACGTCCAGTAACCACGGTGTCTCTGCCGTCATACTTAGTGTATATATCTCCGTCAAACGAATAATATACCTGCAAACCAACAGATGTACATGTTATCACAGCTCCCTCATTAAATGAATGGCTGATATAGAAGCCCTTATATAAATCACAAAACTCTTCCTGTGTGGAAATAGTTTTGTTGACATAGACATCCATAAGTTTTTGGGCATACTCATCATCTAGCTTGATCCTGATTGTCTTGTCTCCGCAGATTCTATAAGTAGTTTTACCCAAAAGCACTGATTTGTCGCAATAATCCTCAACCTTCATATTTGAAAATGAGGCGTTCATGCTTGGCAATGTCTTGTTCAATTCATATAGTTTAATTGATTGAAGAGCAGTGCTGTCACCAACATAACTATTGGAATATTGTATATAAAAAACTACAGAGTCTACCTTTACATCACGTCCGTTTCGGATAGACGAGATGTTTCCATAATGGTCGTCGATAGCATTCAGTATTCCTGTGCTGATTCCCGAAACTGAGTTTGAATTCGACACAGTCGTATCTGGAATCTGCAAATTGCCAAGTCGGCCGTCTATCTGAGTCATGAATTCAGCACGAGTGATACCGAACATATCGTCGGCATACTGACCAAGATATAGATAATCAGATTTAGCTAAGACCGAATCACATTTTTCTGTACCTGTAGAACAATACACCCTTGCCGAATACGTGGACAAAAAATCCTCATCCGGCTGAACAGACAAACCTATACCGTCATCATCTTCACAAGAAGAAAACACAAGAGCCAAAAGGCATGGAAAATATATAAATAATCTATTCATTACAATTTAGGACTACTTGCTACCTTATCATACAACGCATCAATAGGATCGACGTAATTCTCGCCCTGGTATGGCACAAATCTGTCGCCCATATTCTGCAAATCCGCGATCAAGTCTGGATTAATGTTCTCACTACCCTGTACCGCACCGTCAGAATATTTCAACGCAAAACGAGTAAGGTCGACAAAACTAACCTCTTTGTCCTTGATATCAGCAACGTCTTCATCAGAGATGCCATTTATTTTCAACTTCTCGGCAAATTTCACTGAGAAATTCTTCTTGAAATCATCATCGTAAACCGAATACACGATACGAGAATCCTTAAAGAAAGGATCATTATTATAAGCGCGCTTAATATAAATAGGAGCCAAAGCAGAAATCCATCCATGACAATGGATCACATCCGGCGACCAACGAAGTTTCTTCACTGTCTCAAGAACTCCGCGAAGGAAAAAAATCGCACGATCCTCATTATCATCAAACTCTCCGTTTTCATCTGCAATATCATACTTGCGCTGGAAGAAGTCCTCATTATCAATGAAATAGACCTGCATACGAGCCTGCTGGATTGACGCAACCTTAATAATCAAAGGATGGTCTGTATCATCTATACAGATATTCATACCAGACAAACGGATAACCTCATGCAACTGGTTTCTACGTTCGTTTATATTACCAAACTTAGGCATAAAGATACGCACTTCCTTGCCTTTTTCAAGAATAGACTGAGGAAGTTGCCTACACAAATCTGCACGCACAGTCGACGGCAAATATGGGGTAATTTCTTGCGAAATGTATAAAACTTTTAATGCGCTCATCTGCGATTTTATAATTATAGAATATACAAAAGTAGTCAAAAATGAGCAAAGATTGGTCGGTTTAGCCAAAAAAATATTTTTTTATGTTCTATAATAACTTTTTAATGACTACTTTTGTGCGTCTTTAGCAAAAATATACGGACATGAAGATTGTAAAAAAAACATCTGAGTTAGAAGTTTTAGTTTCATTATTCAAGGAATTAGGACTAAAAATCGGTTTGGTGCCGACTATGGGTGCACTTCACAATGGGCACGCATCATTGGTAAAGAAGGCGGTTGCGGAAAATGACGTTGTTATCGTTAGTGTTTTTGTCAACCCAACTCAGTTCAACAATAAGAATGACTTGGCCACTTATCCACGTACAGTGGAGGCAGACTGTGCTTTGCTTGAGAGTCTGGGTGCTAACATCGCGTTCACTCCTACTGTGGAGCAGATTTATCCATACCCTGACACACGTCAGTTCGATTTCACTCCACTCGACAAAGTGATGGAAGGCCCAATGCGTCCAGGTCATTTCAACGGAGTAGCCCAGGTCGTTTCACGTTTGTTTGACATAGCTCAGCCAAACAAAGCATACTTCGGAGAAAAAGACTACCAGCAGTTGGCTATCATCCGTGAGATGGTACGCCAGTTCAACTACCCAATCGAGATTGTCGGTTGTCCGATTATCAGAGAGGCTGACGGAATGGCATTGAGCAGCCGTAACACTCTTTTGTCTGCAAACGAGAGACAAACCGCTGTCAGAATATCTCAGACACTGGCAAAAAGCCAATCTCTACTTAAAGAAAAGAGTGTCAAGGAGCTTCAGCAATGGGTGATAGATGAGATCAACAGAGGTGGAGAACTTGAGGTGGAATATTACGAAATCGTCAACGGCACTACCCTACAGCCAATCAACAGCTGGAACGACTGCGATAATCCTGTGGGATGCATCACCGTCTACTGCGGAAAAGTGAGACTAATCGACAATATCCAATATAAAAAATAAAAGACGATGTTTGTTCAGATCCTAAAATCAAAGATTCATAGAGCCGTTGTGACGGAAGCCAATCTCAACTACATCGGCAGCATCACAATAGACGCCGAGCTAATGGACAAGGCAGGCATTTTGCCAAACGAAAAGGTTTATATCGTCAACAACAACAACGGAGAACGTTTCGAGACATACGTCATCCCCGGAGAAAGAAACTCTGGAGTCATCTGCCTGAATGGCGCGGCAGCAAGAAAAGCTGAGGTCGGCGACGTCGTGATCATCATGGCATACGGTCTGATGACAGAGGAAGAGGCTCAGACAAGACAACCTAAGATCGTCTTCCTGGATGCCAAAACAAACAAGATGGTATAAAATAAATGCTAAATGCTAAATGCTAAATGCTAAATGCTAAATGCTAAATGCTAAATGCTAAATGCTAAATGCTAAATGCTAAATGCTAAATAAAAAAAATGGTGTGTCAAATTGAAGTTTGACACACCATTTTTTTTACTTCTGTCTGTTTTATTTTAGATATGTTACAGACTTGCAACCTACGAATGTGTTAGGCCCCACAGTCACATTTTCTTTTGAATTATCAATCACAACATCAAGATTAGTACAATTGTAAAACACACCATCATCAATCTTTGTAACATTCGATGGTATAACGACTTTCGTCAAACCTGTACAATTAAGAAATGCAGCCTCTCCTATAGAGGTCAAAGTTGACGGGAAGATGACGCTTGTAATCTTTGCACAATCTATAAATGCCGCCATATCTATGCTAGTCACATTGTATACTTTGTCAGAAATCTGGACTTTTGCCGGAATAATCAATGTGTCCGACAACTTAGATGAATCATTGGTTGCAATACCTGCAGTATAGTTATAATCATCCAACACATAGAAATTTATTGGAGATTCAGAGGCAATCACTACTGTTGAGTCAAAAGCAATAGGTTCTGGATCATTTTGTGTGAATGTAACTGATTTACAACCACTATAAGCATACATGCCTCGTTCTACTTTACTAGGTGCATTATCAATAATAATATCTAGTTTGTTGCAAGATTCGAAAGCATGACCTTGAACCCAACTTACGCTCGAAGGAACAAACACACTTTCCAAATCAACACACTCACAAAATGCATAACCTCCAATTGTATGGACAGTCGAAGGAATAACTACACTTGTCAATCCTTTAACTTTCCAGAAAGACTCTGGACTAATCTCACGAACCTTATATACAACTCCATCAATCCGTACATTTGCTGGAATAACAATTGAACCCAAAATCTGAGTTGTGTCTTTACAATAAACAGAAACATAGTCGGATGATTTAATACTGAATCCAAATGGAGAATCAGCTGCATCTACCACAATCGAATCATTATATGCAATTTCATACACCGACCTATCTTTTAAGTATCTCACCGACTTACATCCTGCAAAAGCATTTTCTCCAACAGATAATCCATCTTTTGAATTATCTATAACAACATCAAGTATGTTCCATCCATAAAATGCATTTGCTCCTATGGTCTTGATACTAGATGGAATTTCCACGTATGTCATATAAAAGTTTTGTATATTTCCACCAAATGCATTTGCACCAATGCTCGTCACATCATAAAATTTTCCTCCAATCTGAACTTTAGAAGGAATGATAAAAGTATCAAGATGAGCGGAATAATCAGTAGAAGAGACTTCAACAGTAGAATCTGGCTTTATAGTATACCTCAATCTGGAATCTGCAACCGAAGAATCGTATGGTTTTGTAAATGTGACAGACTTACAATTAAAGAAAGCCGCCTCTCCAACTCTCACATTATTCCTTGAATTATCAATCACCAAATCAAGATTTTCACATTCTCCAAACGCGCCTTCTCTAATAGAAGTAATACTCGATGGAAGTACAAGAGTTTTCAAGCTAGAACATCCAAAAAATCCGTATTTGCCAATATTTTCAACTCCTGGTTCTATTTCGACATGTTCCAAACCAGAACATCCATAAAATGTTCTATGACCAAGATAAACACCAGAACGGACAACTACACTTTTCAAAGCACAATTTTTAAATGCTTCATATTCAACCGAAACATTCTCCGGAAGGACAACACTCTTCAAACCAGAAGACTCAAATGCAGCCGAGTATATCATTTTTACACTCGACGGAATAACCACGTCAACCAAATTAAAGCACATATCAAATGCTAGGACTCCTATACTTGTTACCTTATATACATTTCCGTCGATTCTGACTTTTTCGGGAATAACAACAGAGTCTAATTCCAAATAGTCACCAGAAATAACTTCAGCTGTGGAATCTGATATAATTTTGAATTCTAAAGGAGTATCTGACACATCTACCACTGTTGAATCATAAGCTGTAGTGTCATTAAGAGTTGAAGGACCAAAATAAACTTCTTCTACATCGTCTACCGTATACTCGACGATTTTTCCATTCCTAAACTTGACAAACATGTTGTCTGTTGCAAACATAAGCATACATAATGCGAATGAAGCAATAAGCGAAAACAATTTCTTTTTCATTTTATTAGATTTTTAAGCTTTTTCATTTTCGTGTATCATCATTCTTTTCTCTACAGGACTAACAATCAAGTTGAAAGTCGGACTAACACCACGACAACAACATTGCAAAATTAGCCAACAAAAATTACAAAACAAAAGATTACAACGTAAAAATAACTACAGGCACAAAAAATGGGATGAACTTTCGTCCATCCCATCTAAACTATCTTATCAAAAATTACTTCTTGATGATTGTCTGAGTGAATACCTCGCCACCGTAGATTGCGCGTAGAGTAAACTGACCGATTCCGATTGATGCAGTGTTAAGTGTAACTACATTGTCTCCAGCCTCTAGGTTATACTCACCATAGTTCTGAATCAAACGACCTGTAGCATCCAAGATTTCCAATGTCACTGTTGCTGCCTTTGGTGCATTCAACTTAGCATTTACCACTGTCTTGAATGGGTTAGGATATGCGCTCATCTCAAACTCGCCCTGTGCATCTGCCATGTAAGAATCCATTTCAAACGACTTCAAGCTCTTCAAAGCTGTCTGAGTCTGGTAGAATGCCTCCTCTGTGTGCGACTTTCCACATGAGCAATTGCAATCGCTCTGAGTATCGTTGATCAAAGCGATCATAACTGGGTATCTCACACCTGGAGCGAAATACTGGTAGCGGATAGTGTGGATATCGTAGTTGTACGATCCAAACTGCTGCTTGTAAATTTTCTCCACCTTAACACGAAGAACATCATTGTAAGTTGTTCCGTCTGGCAATGTAAGAGTTCCCCACGCATCAGCTGATGTGAAGTAGTGTCCTTCGATTGGATATGTCTCACCTGTATTCTCTGTGTAGACACCGTCCATCGAACCTGTGCGGATATCTCCATATGAGAATGGGAAAGGAAGGTCTACGATTGGCTCGTTAAACTCAATCTTTGCGCTCTTCGACTGCAATCCCCAATACATCTTGGCATCCTTGCTGATCTCAAAGTATGTGTCCTTCTCTCCTCCCTCATCGCAAGCGAACAAAAGATTAGATGAAGCGACGTTAAGGTTTCCCATCGGCTGTCCATAGTTGACATTCTGGTTTAGCACCATTGTGCCTGTCTCCTTGGCTCCTGAGTAATCCCATACCTGATTAGCTCCTTTCTCACCCTTATCTACATACTCAAACTTAGTCAAAGTACGTGAATCACCCTGAATAAGTCCGTTCATCTTATATGTCACTGTAGTCTGCGCCATAGCAGAAACTGCCATCATCGCACCAAAACAAATAAATAAACTCTTTTTCATATTTTTCACTTTTACTGTTGGTTACACAAACTTATTCGCAAATATATACTTATTTTATGAAACATCAATGATTATCTGTGATTTTTAAACAATTTTAATGTTTGTTACTGCATCCGCTCACTTTCCATGCTCTGCCTTGACTCTCTCTGGCAATTCAGAAAACGGGAAAAGCGAAATTCCGTCTTCCCTGCGAGAAATACAGATATGCTGAAGACCATTGCTCGCCACCAGAATTGGAACCGGGAGTTCACGGTTGTATGCAAAGATCTGATCCATCACCTTCTGCGTCAAAGGGACGGTCGGTGCTTTGAACTCAAAAATCACAATCGGCTGAAGACGTGAATTATACACAACCGCATCGCATCTTTTCTTCATGCCGTTAATTTCCACCACCTGCTCGTTGGCCACCAAAGCTCGGTTGATTCCCGTCGACTGAATCACATGCTCCATCATGGTCTGACGCACATACTCCTCCGGCGTAAGTTTCACCCACTTGCGTCGACATCCATCCAACACATATAATCCATTGGATTCCCTTTTGACATTTAGATGGCATTTAGGAAGTGCTAATTCCATATTTTTACTATTTTTGCATATGTTTTACTACAAAAGTAAAATTAAAAAGTCTAAATTCTTTAACTATGGCCACAAAAAATTCTGATGCAGATGCAAAAGATATAATTGCAGACGTGAAGGCAGGAAACATCAAGCCTATCTACCTGTTGCACGGTGAAGAGCCGTATTATATCGACTTGGTGTCGGACTTTCTTGAGAACAATATTGTGGCCGACGAGAATAAAGACTTCGATTTCTCTGTGCTATACGGTGGTGAGATAAGAATGCAGGATGTCCTTGCTGCTGTGTCGAGCTACCCGATGATGAGCAACTACCGTCTGGTCGTGGTGCGTGAAGCTCAACAAATCAGAGAAAAAGATTATGAGCTATTGCAACTCTACGCAAAAAAATACAATCCGAAAGCGGTTTTAGTGATTTGCTGCAAACATAAGAAACTTGATGCTCGAAAGGGATATTTCAAGGAGGTGCAGAAAGTGGGAGTCGTGATGGAGAGCAACAAACTCTACGACAATCAGGTGCCGACTTTCATCGTCAACTATGTGCGTGAGCGTGGAAAGGATATTAAAGACCAAGCGGCTCTGATGTTGAGCACATTAGTCGGTCCCAACCTTTCCCTTCTTGCCACAGAATGCGATAAACTGATACTTACGTTGAAAGACGACGAGAAGGTTATCTCAGAAGAGTCGGTGCAGAAGATTGTTGGAATGAACCGTGAGTTCAACTCCTATGAGCTGCTCAACGCTGTTGCGGCTAAAGATGTGCAGAAGGCAAACACACTCGCTCTTGTGGTGGCAGGAGACAAAGTGGAGCTGCCGCCCCTCGTGGCTGTGTTCTTCAATTTTTTCCAGAATCTGATGGTGTACTTCAAATACTGCAGGAATATGGACGACAATTCAGCCGCCGACAAAATGGGGATTCGACCATTCTTCGTCAGACAATATCGTGACGCCACCACGAAATACAACGGTTTCCAGGTGCTGAAAGTGATCGGAATCCTACGTGAATACGATATGAAAAGCAAAGGCGTCGACATCATGCCAGGCACAACCAACGGTCAACTTTTGCAGGAGATGATATACAAGATCATGCACTGCAATGGCAAGAATGACCCATTTTAGTTTTTTCACAGAACAAAAAGACAAAATATGAAAATCAAAAGTGCAGAATTTGTAATTAGCAATGCCAAAGTAAACGCATTACCACAGCATGACATGCCTGAATATGCGTTCATCGGCAGATCAAACGTAGGCAAATCGTCGCTGATCAATGCGATCGCTGGCAACAAAAATCTTGCCAAGACATCACAGAAACCAGGCAAAACACTTTTGATGAACCATTTCCTGATCAATGGCGAATGGTATCTCGTCGACCTTCCAGGATATGGATACGCTTCTGTCAGCAAAAAGATGCGAGACGATCTTGAAAAGATGATCAAAAGCTATGTGCTTCAACGTGAAGCACTTACAAATCTTTTCGTGCTTATCGACAGTCGCCATGAGCCCCAGGCCATCGACTTGGAATTTTTGGATTTCCTTGGGGTCAATGGCATTCCGTTCTCTATCATCTTCACCAAAATCGACAAACTTTCCCAAACACAGCTCAACAAGAACATCAAGAAATATCACGACAAACTGTTTGAGACATGGGAAGAACTGCCTCCTATGTTCGCAACGTCGTCTGAAAAGAAAATAGGAATCGACGATGTGCTCGACTATATCGAAAGCATCAACGAAGAATATAAAAAAACAGAATAATCGTCGTAGTGGCGAGTCTCAAACCCGTCCGATGTCATAAATAATTGTGGGACAGGTTTCAAACCCACCCGTTAATTAAGAAAAATGAAAAAGACAGCAGTAGTCATCCTGAATTATAACGGAGAGAAGATGCTCCAGCAATTTCTCCCATCCGTCGTCGAATATACACCAGAAGACATCGCCGACGTGGTTGTGGCAGACAACGCATCCACAGACCGCTCGCTTGAAATCCTAAAAGAGCAGTTTCCTTCCGTGAAGACGTTGGTGCTTGATAAGAACTACGGTTTTGCAGGAGGCTACAACCGTGCGATCGCCCAACTTGCCTACGAATACATACTGCTGCTAAACTCCGATGTGGAGGCGACGGAAGGTTATCTGGAGCCATTGGTCGAAGCATTGGACAAAGATTCCAAGGTCGTGAGCGTCCAACCTAAATTGCTGGCTCAGAAAGACAAAAGCAAGTTTGAATACGCAGGAGCGGCAGGTGGATTTCTCGACAAATATGGATATCCATTCTGTCGAGGCCGAATATTTGAGAACGTCGAGACCGACAATCACCAATACGACGAAGAATCAGATGTGCTCTGGACCACTGGGGCGGCAATGCTGGTGCGACGCAAAGAGTATCTCGACAATGGTGGTTTGGACGACCGTTTCTTCGCCCATCAGGAAGAGATCGACCTGTGCTGGAGACTATCGTCGAGAGGATATAAGTTGCGTTGCATACCGTCGTCGATCCTATATCACGTGGGAGGAGGCACACTGGACGCTTCAAATCCAAGGAAGACATTTCTGAATTTCCGCAACAATCTATGCATGATATATAAGAATGCAGTCGACGCGAATAAAATCCTCCGCATACGATTTTTCCTCGACTATATGGCTGCCGCTGTCTACCTGCTGAAGGGAGAAACCGGCAACGTAAAAGCAGTGTGGAAAGCGCGACGCGAGTTTAGCAAGATGAAGACGGAATTGAAGAAAGACAGAGATGAGAATCTCCGCAAGACAGTCCGCAAACCGTCAGGATTAATGGATTTCTCAATCATTGTGCAGACGAAGCTGAAAGGAAAGAAAACGTATAGAGATTTAATTAAATAATTGGGTTATAGAAATTGAGGATTGTTAAGGGCACATGTTTGATAGATATTGGCCCTTCCCCCTTCCCTAGTGCGAGCCGTAGGCGAGCACATAAAATTTTTAATAAAACCACAGAGGCACAATGTCCACAGAGAAAGTCTTCGACTTTTGTTGAGGAAAGGAGAAGGGGAATCAGTCATAAAACAGAGGTTCTATCCTAGTTTATGACAGATATTGCAAAAAACTAATGAAACATATTGATTTCCAAAAATGAGGATTCCAAAGGGCCCATGTTTGATAGATATTGGCCCTTCCCTCCCTTCCCAAGTGCGAGCCGTAAGGCGAGCACTCAGAATTCCATATAAACACAGAGAAACATCGTTCACAGAGAAAGTTTACGACTTTTGTTGAGGAAAGGAGACGGGAAATCAGTCATAAAACAGAACACAAACAAATTTTAAGAGAAATAAAGAACGCCGTAGAATTCTAAGGTTATTTCTTGGAGCGGACAGGACGAATTGGGACACCAATGAAACGAACTGTTTTTCTACTGGTTGCCTCTTCAGAATGGAAATAGAAGTACAGAACATATGCAGCAGTATCGCCGTCGAAAGATGATGTCCAATAATATCCAACATTACCTTCATTGTAGACAAACGACTCTTGGGTGCCAGCCGCAGGAAGGAAAATAGAATTGCCGTTAGAAGAAGTGAACTTTGCCCCACTCACTCCATTGATCTCCGTCCAGCAATATTTACAATTTTCATATAATTCCACAATCTCTTCTTTTGTAGGCATCCTCCAATCTTTCCCCAAGTTGACAGTAGCAGCATCATCCTCAGGGAGAAGAGTCGAAATGGAATCGACCACACCATAAGCTTTGTTAAAATTATATCTAATCAAAGAGTCTATATCCCCCTCTGAATTTAATTTTGTCCATTTATAGGTACTCCAATCATAAATCTTTTTAGGCATAGTTTCCCCCCATGCGAAATAGAATCCAGATTCCTCAGGTTTAGTTGCACCAATGTTACACGTTCTCCATAGTGTTCCGCTCGGCAAACCGAGATCCACATATTCTTTTGAGGTCTCCGCATACGAGGAGAATCCAAGTGTCGCAATACCCAATGCAAAAAGTAGTTCTTTTTTCATATTTCTATTTTATATAGTAGAGACGTTGCGCGCAACGTCTCTACGGCCATTGCCCCGCATAAACAAAAAAAGGATCCAACCTCAATGAGGTTGAACCCTGAAAGCGGCGGCTACCTACTCTCCCGAAATTCAGTACCATCGGCGATAGCGAGCTTAACTTCTCTGTTCGGAATGGGAAGAGGTGGGACCTCGCTGCCATAACCACCTTAATGCCTTATATGATTTTGACTCTGCG